>JACCDO010544210.1_pt1 | contig 25801 bp, 24 predicted proteins | sample 7446101 | NCBI WGS metagenome assembly JACCDO01 (sample SAMN15323440, study PRJNA562643) | freshwater metagenome | isolation source: river surface water | place: USA:Blue River Watershed | collected 2017-08-16 | reverse complement strand
TAGGAGAAATTTTCCATTTCGAGGCTTTACAAACTCCCCGTCGATTTGGGCTACAGCCACCACAGGAAGTAGGGCTAGAAGTGCAGCGCAAAAGCTTTTTAAAATTCGTTTCATAGTTCTTGAATTTCGGGGTGATTAATGTTTTTCTTTCGCAAATGCACCTTGAAATGCTTCAAAGTACTGATCTACATCCTGCATACAACGGTGTGCTTCTTCATTGGCACGTAAGAAAATGGGCTCAACCATCTCAGTTGCGGCTACCGATAGACGCTGATCATCCTTGTCGGCTACGCGATCAAAATACTTCACACCATCTACAAAAGTCATTTGTGGGACGGCATAAGAAGATAGGGGATGTCCTTCAAAGATGACTAGATCGGCTTGCTTGCCTACCTCGATTGAACCTACTTTGTCCTCGATTCCCAATTGCTTGGCAGGATTAATGGTGATCATGGCTAAGGCCTCCTCATCAGTCAATCCTCCATAGCGCTGGGTTTTGGCAGCTTCATGGTACAGGTGACGGATCAGTTCAGCCGAGTCGGAGTTAATTGAAGTAATGGCTCCATTTTTCTGAAGGATGGCTGCATTGTAGGCAGTGGAGTAGTACACCTCCATTTTGTAAGCCCACCAGTCAGCAAATACCGAAGCACCCATGGTGTATTCAGCGATTTCAGGAGCCACTTTAAATCCTTCGTTGGTATGTTGGAATACCAATTTCTTGATGTTGAAATCTTTCACCACATTGATGAGCATGTAGATTTCATCCGCACGGTAGGAGTGGCAATGGATGATGATTTTTCCATCTAAAATATCTGAAAGCGTCTGAAGACGTTCGTTGTAGGCAGGAGGGGTAACAGTATTGCCCTTTTGAGCCTTGGCAAGGTTGTATTTCTCCCATCCTTTCTTGTATTGGATCGCCTCATTAAATCCATTTCGGATGACCGCTTCCACCCCCATTCGAGAACGAGGTTGGATGCCATTTCCCCTACCGTGGGTTCGGGTAGGGTTTTCGCCAAGGGCAAATTTGATCGTACGTGGAGCTTCTTGCATGATGATGTTTGCAGGATCTTTACTTCCCCAACGGTGCTTCAGCGTGGCATTCTGTCCGCCTACCACATTCGCAGAGCCGTGCATGGCATGGGAAACAGTTACTCCACCCGCTAATGCACGGTAGATTCCTAAATCTTGAGGATTCACCACATCTTTCATTCGGATTTCTGCAGTGATCGGAGCAGAAGCTTCGTTCACCACATCCAATCCCACGTGGGAGTGGGCATCAATGATGCCTGGCATTACGTATTTGCCTGTAGCATCGATTGCGGTTACTCCAGCAGGTGCGCTCAGGTTTTTACCGATCTGTGTGATTACTCCATTTTGAACCAATACATCCGAAGATTCCAGGTTGCCTTTTGTAACCGTAAGTACGGTCGCATTTTTTATCAGTACACTGCCTTTTTGGATCTGTGCCTGGGACATCCCAACACCCAATCCTAAAAATGCAGCAAGTAAGTAAATGTGCTTTTTCATGTTTAGTTCGCTTGGCTAGGTGAAGAAAGTGTTGCTTTTACAGGGAAAGAACCCATTTGCGGTACAGATAAAGTGCCTTCCATGTTTTTACCATTGATTTCCCCTGAGATGGTCACCGTTAGGCTCATGCCTCCTACGGCCACATCAAATTCGAAACTGAGGGTTTTTCCTGTAAGGCTCGCATTTTTGATTGGTGCAGAGGCCTTGCCAGCACCAGAAGGGTCATCAAAGGTGATGCTTCCTGCCAAAACTCCATTTTCACGCTTCAAGGTGATTTCTCCTCCAGAACTTCCTTCAGGAGTTTCAGAGGTGTATTCCCATAATCCTTCCACCTGTACTGCATTGGAAGTGGCTTCAGGTTTTGCAGTGGTGGTTTCTGCTTTCACAACTTTCTTTTTGATCTCGTAATCAAAAACATAACCATCTGCGATGACGTGTTTGATTTGAGTTTCTTCTTTAAACAAGGTGTCAGTCATTAGAACCAGGTTGGCAAGTTTTCCTTTTTCAAGTGTTCCTGCCATACTGCTGATACCTAGGATTGCTGCTGGATTTGTAGTCAATGCCGCTAAAGCCGCTTTTTCACTCAATCCATTGGAAATCATGGTTTTCAAAGTCTTTTGTACATCTGCCGCCTTTGCATCTGCCGTGCTGAATCCAAACAGGATTCCTGCCTTTTCCAATTGAGCTGCCTGCTTCAAGGCTTTGTCATAAGATTCTTTAACCCGTGCGTACTGAGCCTTGGTGGCTTCGGTCACGCCATCTGCTTTTTGGGACTTGATGGATTTGTCGTCAGGAACCTGCAACTTGATTAATACTGGTGTGCCGGAAGATTTGATGACATCAATCACTGACTCGTAATTCTCCAAACCAGTAAGTATCAATTTAAAGCCCAATTCTTTCTGCAAAGCAATCGCACGGCGAATTTCAAGTTCAGAACTAGCAGTAAATAGCACCGGAAGTTGCTTTTGTACCACCGGCATGAATGCGGTGTGGGTAGGGCTCGCCTGTGGTCTTTTCACTCCCGGAGTCAATCCAAACATGCGCTCGTGCTCGATTACCAAAGCGGTATTTTGGTATACGTCCCGAAACTTGGCCATTACCCCAGCAATTGTCGCGGGATACATGCCTCTGGAACTTCTGAAATTTGTAGCAACGGCTGTGTTTGCCTTTAAAAAATTATTTGTTTTGGCTTCACCCAATAGCACAAGAGCAGTTTTTCCAGGAAGCATGCCTCCCTCAGGAACCACTTGACTCAGGGTAAATCCTGCTTTTCTCCAGTCATCTACTTGCGTACTGCCTGCAGTGTAGGAGTCGGTAGCCATTCTCCATGGCGTAATTCCAGCCACCTCATCGGGCGGATTGGAGGAAACAAAATCTTTTGGACGTTCCACATCTTTGGGTTTGGAAATCCCCATACTTCCTGCTCCATCGATAAATCCTGGATAGACATACAGGGAATCACCCGCGATTACCTTCGCTTCCTTGGGAAGGACAAGTGAAGTGCCTACGCCTACTATCACTCCATCTTTGATAAGAATTGTGGCTTTACTTCCCAGGTCTCCAGGAGCCTTAAATACCGTGGCATTGGTGATGGCATAGGTGCTGGTTACCCTACGTTTGCCCGTAGGATCGCTTTGCGCCCAAGCAGCTTGGTTGAGCCATCCTGCTGCCAACAATCCCAGCATTCCTGCCTTTAAAAATTGTTTGTTCATGCTTGAATTGGTTAAACTTTAGTGAGCAAACTACAAATTGCAAGAAGAGTTCTTGCAAACATTATTTATAGAATCCATTTTAAAGGATTAGTGGTCCAATAGCAGGGTAAGAATTGGTATTCAGGTGATGGCTATTGAAACCAAATGTTTATCAAAAATAGAACTTCAAGCCAATTCCCCAAGTCTATTTAACTTTTTCATTTTTCTAGTTCATCTTGCAAGGATTTCTTGCCCAAACTAAAGCCCCGATTTCTCGTTTAGTCTTTAAATTTATCACCATGAACGCACACGAATTGCTTCCCAAAACGGAATTGAATTGCCCCATAGGATTGGAACTAGTCTTCTTGGGAGGAGGCTGCTTTTGGTGTACAGAGGCTGTATTTTTGCGATTGGAGGGGGTAAAAGAGGTGTTACCAGGGTATGCTGGGGGCCTAGTCATCCAGCCCACCTATGAAGCTATCTGTACAGGAACTACAGGTCATGCTGAGGTGATTCAGGTTACCTTTGATCCTAAAGTAATCAGTTTAGAGAAGTTGTTGGCTGTTTTTTGGGCGACTCATGACCCCACCACACTGAATCGTCAAGGAGCAGATGTAGGCCCTCAGTATCGCTCTGCTGTTTTTTATACAGATGCAATCCAAGGAGAAAAATCGCAAGCTCTAAAAGAAGAATTAAATCAATCAGGACTCTATTCCAAACCCATTGTGACGGAAATAACGCCATTTACTAATTTTTATCCAGCCGAGCCGTACCACCACAACTACTTTGCCTTGCATGGACAGCAGCCCTATTGTCAATTTGTGGTTCGACCAAAGGTGGAGAAACTACAACAACTTTTTGGAGACTTGCTTAGTGAGAAGTAAAGTTAGGGTGGATTTTTACTAGACTAAGCCTCCTTTGAGAGGGGGATATCAAATGCTGGTCAATAGAGTCAGGAAATGCTGTTTATTTAAATCCAAAAAAAAAGGGTAATTTTGAAGAATTTATCCCTTTGGTACTAAATGAAGAATTGGATTTACCTTGAGTTTTTCCTACAAAAATTATATAAGCATCCAGGGACTAGATATAGGCAATTACTCAAATGACAACTGAGAATTTGAAAATCACTAAAACCAATACTACAGGAATGATCAGAACTAGAGCACAAGAATCCAGAGCAGCCATAGAACGCTTGTACATCACCATGCGCCATCTTTTTAACCGAGGCAGTTACAAGCCTATGGGAGTGTCTGGGGAAGGCTTGATTCAGGCTTTGATGGTGCTTAGCCCAGAGATCTATGGGAAGTTAACAGACCCTGAAAAAATTGAATTGGATGGTTTACTCTATGTCATGGAACGCCTTCCAAAAGGGATCGAAGAGTGCCGATTTGTACGCCTGATCAGTAGGGAGGGATACGAGACATCACACTTGAAACCGATCGTGCCTCCACGAAGAAAGCGCAATTGTTATCGCTTAGATGAACAAATCATGTATGTGGAGATGACTCGCGGAAGATCAGATATTTATGATATACTGACTCACTTGACTTTTCTCTACATTGAGTCTCGAAAAATACAACAAAATAGCACGGACCCCAAAGGAAAGATTTCCTCCAATTGGAAGATGCTGGAGGAGTTTGTAAAGAAGGAAAAGTTGGGTGAAGAGTTAGAGATCGAAAGTGCGGCGGCCTACTTGAGCCATATTATCGGAAGAACCTACGAGGAGACGGTACATGCGGTGCAGAAGTTTGCCGAAAGCAGTAATTCCAATAGTCTATTTTCGATTGTTTACCACCTGGGCAAGTTGTCCATGGAGGAATCCATTCAAGGCTTGGATCGAGAAATTAGTTTCTCAGCCACCCTTCGAGAGCGGGTAGGCCATCACGTCTATGGGGAACTTTGGGCCAATCGAATCAAGGAAGCCTTATTGGATCGAAAACTAATCCACCGTCCTATTCACATCATCTCTGCCAACATGCATAGTGTGGTAAATACCATATATGCCCACCAAGCGCTTGGCTCAGGAAGTTTTGAAGAGATCGAACAAGTGGCTACCGAGATTTCCATCAAAGCCAAAAATAACCAAGGCAAGAAAATATGGGCCTATGCCGAAAAACATGGGTTTGTAGATCTTCCTGATGAGTCGGGAACCAATATCGGAGCGCAACTTATTGATACGGCTCTAATGGAAATAAATTCCTTGATTCCGGGTGTCATTTTACCTAAAGAAAAGGAAAAACGACCAGTCTTTGTGGTGATGGATTATGCCTTTGGGGAACAGGCCTACGAATGCTTTGATGAGTTGCTGAAGCCCTACACCAAGGATGGGGTAAAATACCCCTTGAATGTGGTCTCCACTTCGATCATGGGTAAAGCAGGCATTCTTCACGGTGGAAAGGGAGATTTAATGGTGCCCAATTCCCATGTTTTTGAAGGTACGGCTGACAATTATCCTTTCCGCAATGAATTGAAAAAGTCAGATTTCAAGGGCTATGGTTTGGGAGTGTACGCAGGGTCAATGATTACAGTATTGGGAACTTCCCTGCAGAACAGAGATATCTTGACCTACTTTATGGAATCTTCCTGGAAGGCTGTGGGACTGGAGATGGAGGGAGCACATTACCAGAAAGCAATTCAGTCTGCCTCCAAAATCCGTGGAAATATACGCTCCAATATCAAGGTGCTTTACGCCTACTATGCCTCGGATAATCCTTTAGAAACGGGTAGCACGCTCGCCTCTGGTGCTTTGGGGATGGATGGGGTACGACCCACTTACCTGATTACCTACAAGATCCTGGAGAAACTGTTCAAGTAATTCAGAAAATTCTATCCCAGTCTCTGAGAGGCTGGGATTTTTTATTTTTTGTTATCCACTCGGGTCGAATGCAGCAGTTCCAGCCTCCAACCTTCGCTGGTGCGAATCGCTGAAGCACTTTCTAGCCAATACACTTCTCGTGGCGCAGTACCTTCCTTGGTAAACGTGGCCCAATTGTGATAGGCCACCCAAGCTCTATTTCCAAAAACTTCCGTTTTAATGAACTCGAAACGATTGGTTCGTGTCACTGGGTTGGGATTTTTGCTTCGATCTCCGAGGTAGGTTTTGATGAAGTCCATGTCCCATACCTCTCCTTGCTCCAGTAGCAAAAAATCAGGGGTGTAAAAATGGTCAAGCAATTCTACTCGATAGCCAGAAAATAAGGAATCAAAAGAATTCTGAATCAGTTGCTGAATTTCCTGTGCTTCATTTGGTTTGCTCGGATTTTGCGCGAGCACGGTCCCTTGAAAAATTAAGGAGAAAAGGAGGATTAAGGTGATTTTTTTCATGAGAAGGATTGCGTGCGAGTTTGTAAATGAATCCCGTTTGATTGGGAGTATGGTGGCAGTGTTTTAAAATTAAGGAAAGAAAAAGTATAGGCATAAAAAAAGTCAGCGCTTCGCTGACTTTTAAATGAGGGGTGAAGTAGAACTTACTTCGGTAAAATTACTCCTTCTACCACGTGAACTACGCCATTGGTTCCCGCTAGGTCAGCAGCAATCACTTTAATTCCGTTGATGGTGACCACGCCATTTTTGATGGCTACGGTCAATTCTTGACCATTCAAGGTGGTTACTTTTTGACCATCTGTCAATTGGCTAGACAAGACGTTGCCTGCTACCACATGGTAAGTAAGGATAGCAGCCAATTTTTCTTTGTTTTCAGGCTTCAATAAATCTTCAACTGTTCCTGCTGGCAAGGCTGCAAAAGCGGCATTGGTAGGAGCAAATACAGTAAATGGACCTGTTCCGCTAAGTGTCTCTACTAAGCCTGCTGCAGTTACTGCAGCAACAAGGGTGGTGTGATCAGGAGATCCAACTGCGATGTCCACCACGGTGTTGGAAACTACTTCCTCTACTACTACAGTGGTGTCAGCAGTTTCTTCTGTTGCTTGCTCCTTAGGTGCAGTGCAACTTACAAGGCTAGTGGCCGCGAAGGCTACAAGTGCTAGGGTTACTAATTTGATTTTTTTCATTGGTCTAGTTTTTTAAATGTTTACAGATAACAAACTAGCAATCTGAAAGAAAGTTTAAAATAAAAAGAAAATCAGGGAGTTAGGACAAAAAAGCCCTCTGCTTTGGCATGGCAGAGGGCTGATTTTTCTCAATATCCTGATTTCAAAGGTGGAGGGCCATCTGGAACAATTCCCTTGTAGACATAGTCACCTTTCTTTTGCTTGAATTCCGCTTTGATTTCGTTGCGTAAGGTTTCATTCTGGTAAAGGTCAACCATCGTCATGGCCAATGCTTTGGAAGCATAGCCCATGCCCTTGTGGCCAATAGACATGCCCACAGAGGCTACTACTGCCCAGGAGTGCCAAGGTGTTCCGGTAGGGGCCACAGTGGCTCCCATACGGATGGTGGGTACGACCCAACTCACATCTCCCACATCGGTACTTCCACCCATGCTGTGTTCCTGTGTTTCTTCCATGGGTTTGATTTCAGAAATCACCCCCACTTGTGGTTTACCATTCGCTTCTTGAATTTTTTTGGCAAAAGCCTGTTCCTCTTCGGTATAGGAGATTGCTCCCAAGGATTCAATGTTTTTTTGCATGATGGCCGATCCGGTACGGTTGACCAAAATTTCATGCACTCCCGATACCAAGGTGACTTTATGGTCTACGTTGGCCATGATGGCAGCGCCGGAAGCCATTTTTTCGACTTGCTTCCAAACAGGCAATAGTCCTTCTCTGCTGGTGTCGCGAACCCGAACCCACAATCTGCTGTAATCAGGTACCACATTGACTACTTTTCCACCGTCTTGGATATGGTAGTGAATGCGTACGGTAGGTTTGATGTGCTCTCTGTAGTAGTTGATTCCATTGGTATACAATTCAAGGGCGTCGGAAGCAGATCTACCATTCCAAGGATCACCGGAAGCATGTGCCGTTTGGCCGTTAAATTCTACCAAAAAGTCCACCAAGGCCAGTCCTTTTTGAACTTCAGTCTTGGTTTCATCTGCAGGGTGCCAATCCATCATGATGTCTACATCATCCATCAAGCCCGCTCGGATCATCCATAGTTTTCCGAAATATTTTTCTTCTGCAGGGGTTCCATAAAATCGGATAGTCCCTTTAAGTTGACCAGATGCAATCAGGTTTTTGATGGCTGAAGCAGCGCCCAAGGAGGCTACACCAAAAAGGTTGTGTCCACAGCCGTGTCCTGGAGCCCCAGCGTGGAGTGGGCTTTTGAAAGGAACTTTGTTTTGAGATAGACCAGGTAGCCCATCAAATTCACCCATAATGCCGATGATCGGAGCGCCAGAACCGTATTCTGCTACGAAAGCGGTAGGAATTTCCCCTACACCACGGGTGACTTTAAAGCCTAACTTTTCTGCGTAAGCGGAGAGTGCCGCAGAAGATTGCGTCTCTTGGAATGCGATTTCTTCAAATGCCCAGATCTTGTCACTGAGTTCGGTCATGTCATCAAATTGTGCGTCGATGCTTTGTTGCACAGATTGCTTGAGTGGATCTGCTTTGGTTGATCCTTTTTTCTGCGCCAAGATTGGGTTTCCAATCGCTAGGAGAACAAGTAGGAGGAGGGAACTTCTTTTCATTAGTAAACTAGAATAAGGTTGAAATTGAATAAGTAAGATAAGAAGGGTTTTGGATTCCCTGAAAATTAATTGATAAGAGGTAGTTTTTCACTTGGATTTGAGGACTAGGTGGTGATACATTTAACTTATAGAATCGTTGCTAATTAACCCAATAACCAGGTAGTATGAATTTTCACTTTTTTTCTGACTTTGAGTCAATGAGTAACCAGGGCTTTGAATGGATAAAAGAAGCAGTAGTTAAAAAGCCCGACCTTTTGTTCTGCGTAGCCAGTGGAGGTTCTCCTTCGGGAAGTTATGCCAAACTAGCGGCGTACAAGCAGCAGTATTCTGATTTCGGATCAGCCCTGCGGGTCATTAAATTGGATGAATGGGGTGGGCTTGAAGCCAATTCTCCCTTTACTTCAGAATTGGATGTGCAACAGAAGTTTGTGCAGCCTATGGGAATTTCACCAGACCGCTACTGGACCTTGGACCCCTACACTCAGGATCCTAAAGGTGAATGTGCAGCCATGGAACGGATTTTGGAGCGAGAAGGTCCTTTAGATATTTGCATTTTAGGTATTGGGGTGAATGGGCATATTGCGTTGAATGAACCGGGGGAGGAGCACCAACTTCCCTTTCATGTATGCCAACTTGCGGCATCGACTTTAGCCAATGGCATGCTGAAGACATTGCAGCAGCCTCCCAGTTTTGGAATGACTATAGGCCTTCGAGGAATCCTTCAATCCAAACTCATTTTACTTTTTGTGGCAGGGTCAGGCAAAAAAGAGGCTTTTGAGCAGTTGAAAGAACAACAAGTACGAGGTCAATTTCCTGCTTCCTTCCTTTGGTTGCATCCCAATGTTCAGGTACTCGTTGATCAGCAAGCCATTTAAAGCCTCAAAATCTATATTTATGTGTTTGATAGCGAAGGAGATACTGGCCTTTTGTTAAAAAAATAAAGTTGATTTATTGCGGATAAGTTCCGATTTTCTACCTTTGCACCACTTCAAAAGTGAAGCAAAACGGAGTGGTAGTTCAGCTGGTTAGAATGCCTGCCTGTCACGCAGGAGGTCGCGGGTTCGAGTCCCGTCCATTCCGCATCGATTTAAAGTGCAGTAGGCTAATGTTTTAGTCTATTGATTTAGTAAGTTTAATCTTACAATCCCTAACCTTGGAGTGGTAGTTCAGCTGGTTAGAATGCCTGCCTGTCACGCAGGAGGTCGCGGGTTCGAGTCCCGTCCATTCCGCATCAAAGTCCCTGAGAAATTAGGGACTTTTTTGTTTTGGCTTGGTTTGCCTTTAGGAGGGGTTCATTTCCAACTATTCATTTTTGGTGACCTTACTTTTTTTCTCTCCAATACGGTAGGAAGGTCTCTTTAAACCCCTCTATTTCCTTTAAAATTTCCATCGGGGATTAAGACTTATCCTTATATTTGTTATTCAAAAATTTACGGAAATGGTCTTAGAATTTGAAAAACCCATTGCTGATTTAGAGCAAAAGTTGCAGGAGATGAAGGAGTTGGCAAAAGGGAGAAACATCGATCTAAGTAAGGATATTACTTCATTGGAAGGTAAAATTTTGGCCTTGAAAAAGGAAACCTTCGCAAATTTGACGCGCTGGCAGCGGGTACAACTTTCGAGACACGCAGATCGGCCTTACGCCTTAGACTACATCTACGAGATCACCAACGATTTTATTGAATTGCATGGAGATCGCAGTGTGAAGGATGACAAGGCCATGATTGGTGGATTAGGAGATGTTGATGGCCGGACCGTTCTATTTATTGGACAGCAAAAAGGCAGAAATACAAAGCAACGTCAAGAGCGGAATTTTGGCATGGCCAATCCAGAAGGATACCGAAAGGCACTTCGACTGATGAAAATGGCCGAAAAATTCAACAAGCCCATCGTCACCCTCATCGACACTCCGGGTGCATTCCCAGGTTTGGAAGCTGAAGAAAGAGGGCAGGGGGAAGCCATTGCTCGGAATATCAAGGAGATGTTTATGCTCAAGGTACCGGTGATATGCATCATCATAGGTGAAGGTGCATCTGGTGGAGCCTTGGGTATTGCCATTGGAGATAAAGTCTACATGTTAGAAAACACTTGGTATTCGGTGATCTCACCAGAATCCTGTTCTTCCATTCTGTGGAGGTCATGGGACTACAAAGAACAAGCAGCGGAGGCATTGAAGTTGACTGCTACAGACATGAAATCCAATGGCTTAGTGGATGACATCATTCCTGAACCACTTGGTGGAGCCCACAAAGACCTCAAAGGGATGGCAAAAACCTTGAAGCAAGTAATCAGCCAGGCCTTGAAAGAGTTGGATGCCATTGATGCGGACCAACGTATTTCCCAGCGTATTGACAAGTTCTGCGCGATGGGTGTGGTAGTGGAATAAGTAGTGTCCTTTCTTGATTCGCTTGTAACCATCCATAAGTCCTACAAGTGGGTAGAATGGGTAGTTTCTCAGTGCTATAAATCGTTTTCATGGAACTTTTCACCGTAGATACAGGATTTTTTAAATTGGATGGTGGGGCCATGTTTGGGGTGGTGCCCAAGTCCATTTGGTCTCGTACCAATCCTGCAGATGAAAACAACCTCTGCACTTGGGCCATGCGCTGCTTACTCGTGTCAAAGGGCAACCGTTTGGTCTTAATTGACACGGGTATAGGGGACAAGCAGGATGCGCGCTTCTTTTCACATTACTACTTGCATGGAGATGCGAGCCTAGAGAAAAGTTTACGGCAACTTGGAGTACATCCCACCGACATTACCGATGTTTTTTTGACACACTTGCACTTTGACCATTGTGGGGGGAGTGTAAAATATGGTTCTCATGGTCAATACGAATTGGCTTTCCCGAGGGCCAAGTACTGGACCAATCAGGATCATTGGAACTGGGCTACCAGACCAAATCCTCGAGAAAAGGCCTCTTTTTTGGAAGAAAATATCCTTCCTTTGCAAGAGCATGGGGTTTTGGAGTTTTTAGATCTTTCTAAGAAATCCCTGTTTACAGGTTTCGACTTCCTCACGATGGATGGGCATACGGATAAGCAAATGCTTCCCAAACTTCAATACAAGGGTCGAACGCTGGTGTTTATGGCAGACTTACTTCCATCCGTGGGTCACCTTCCCCTTCCCTATGTGATGGGCTACGATACCCGTCCCTTGCTCACTTTACAGGAAAAGCAGGCATTTTTGGAAGAAGCAGCGCGGGAAAACTACCTCCTCTTTTTTGAGCACGATGCAAGCAGCGAGTGTTGCACCGTAAAAATGACGGAAAAAGGAGTGCGTGTAGACCAAACCTTTCGACTAGATGAACTCTAAGCCAAGCATTGGCCTGGGCCTTTCTGGAGGCGGGGTAAGGGGAATTTCCCATCTCGGTGTGCTCAAGGCGTTCAATGAAGCAGGAATTTTCCCTAATCAAGTCAGCGGTAGTTCGGCAGGTGCCATCGTAGGCGCCATGTATTGCCAAGGCTACAGCCCAGACGAGGTGCTGAAGATCATTATTGAAACCAATTACTTCAAATTACTCCGACCAGCCATTTCCTGGAAAGGCTTGTTTAATCTGGATAGTTTGGCGCAACTCTTGAAAACCTACTTGCCACACAATGATTTTTCTGCGTTAAAAACAAGCCTAATTGTGGCTGCCACAGATATTGGCAAGGGGGAAGTGGTCTACTTTGATTCCGGCAAGTTGATTGATCCAATCCTGGCTTCTTCTTGCATTCCCGGCATGTTTGAACCTATTTTGTACGATTCCCGCTACCTAGTAGATGGGGGAGTGTTGAATAATTTGCCTGTGGAACCCTTACAAGGAAAATGCGATCTTATTATTGGGGTCAATTGCAATCATTTGCCTGAATTGGGAAAGGTGCGCAACGTGAAAAACCTCATTGAACGGGCAGTCATGATGAATTTAAATTTCAATGTGTATACCCGGAAAGGGGCTTGTGACTATTTTATCGAAGCGCCTGGTTTGGGAAAATATGGTGTTTTTGATTTGAAGAAAGCACCTGAACTGTTTCAGGCGGGTTACCAGCAAGCGATGCGTGTGATCGAAGCCAGTCCCACCTTACTCGAACTAAACTCCCAATCCAACAATCGATGATGAAGTTACTTTCCAAATTTATATTCTGGGTGGCCGGATGGCGTTTGAATCCAAATTGGCCTGTAGGTGTGAAAAAGGCGGTTTTAATCGCCATTCCCCACACCTCCAATTGGGATCTTCTGTACGCAAGAGCTGCTTTCTATTTGATGGATATCCCCGTTCGCTTTACCATCAAAAAAGAAGTGATGGTGGGTCCTTTGGGTTGGCTTTTGTCTGGTCTAGGAGCCATTCCTATTGACCGCAAACGAATTCCTGGCGGAAAAAAGCAAACCTACACAGAGGCCATGGTTCAAATGCTTAACGAGCGAGAGGACTTGGTAGTAATGGTAACCCCAGAAGGAACTCGAAGTGCAGTAACCAAATGGAAAACAGGGTTTTACCATACCGCACTTGGAGCAAATGTACCGATTGTGATCGGTTACCTGGATTACAAAAAGAAGGAAGCAGGCATTGGACCATGTATTTATCCAAATGGGGACATGGATGGTCAAATTGAAGAACTGAAAGCTTTTGGTAGGACCGTGGTTCCCAAGTATCCTGATAAAGGGATTCGCTAAGAAAAGTGAGAAGGGAAAGGAAGCACATTAGGGCTTCATTCCTGTAATTTTTTGGGATGCCTTAGCCTTTTTTTCGAGTGGGCTTGCCGTCCAAAACTAAGCGAAAACCCACATTGGAGGTTCCCGAGTCGTAGGCTTGTCCCTGTCTTGCTGCCGGTCTGTAATTGGTGCAGTAATTGGATGCGCACAAAAATGATCCTCCCTTAATGACCCGCTCCATGGCGTAGGGGTTGCTTGGATTGTAGCAAGGATTCATGCCTACGTCTAGTTTGGCCACTTTTCCTGCTGTTCGTGCATGCTTCAGTGCATCATACCAATCCGAGGTCAACTCCCACACATTCCCGATCATATCGTAAACTCCATAGGCATTGGGAGGGAAGGATTGTACTGGTGCGGTAGAACTAAATCCATCCATTCCCTCATCTTTTGTTGGGAAAATCCCTTGAAAGGTGTTGGCAAGGTAGGAGCCTTCGGGAGCAAACTCATCGCCCCAGGCAAATTTCTTTCCTTGGAGTCCTCCTCGAGCGGCAAGTTCCCATTCCGCCTCGGTGGGCAATCTTTTGCCTACCCAATCGGCGTAGGCGATTGCATCTTCGTAGGCGATATGAACTACAGGATGATTTTCTCGACCCACTAGATCACTTTCTGGTCCTTCCGGATGCCTCCAATTGGCTCCTTTTACCCATTGCCACCAAGCAGAAATGTCATTGAGGGAAACAGGTCTGTTAGGAGCAATAAATACCATCGAACCGGGAGAGAGATCCTCTTCCGATAACTTAGGGGTGTTGGGTGGCAATTGTTTTTTCAATTCCTCCCAGGAGATTGGTCGTTCTGCTACTGTTTTATAGCCTGTGGCCTCTACAAATTTTTGAAATTGTGAATTGGTGACTTCTGTGGTTTCTATCCAAAATCCTGCAACGGTTACTTGGACAGCGGGTTTTTCTGCTGCGTAGGCATTGGAATCATTGCTACCCATAATCAATTCCCCACCTGGAATCCATACCATATTGGATTTGGAGGCGACATGAGTGGTCAACGCCCTATTTTTATGCTCTTTTGGACTTTCAGAGGCCTTTGAAATGCATCCAAAACAGGCAAAAAGAAGTCCGTACAAAAAAAGTCGATTCCAATTATTCATGCTCTAAAGTAGAAAGGATTGTGCTACAAGCAAAAAAATTGCAGAACATACGCTTCTTTCAGGTCTCTAGGGCATCCAATTTTGTTTGTACTTTTCGTCGAAGGTTATTGAATACCTGCATTCGTTCTTTTTCGCCAGTTCCGCTCACTAGGCTTGATCTTCGGATGAGGTTTTTCAAATTCCCATACACTTCTTCGTTGAATGCCTTATCCGTCGAACCGACAAAATAGAGCACACTATGGTTGAGGTAGGTGATTTTGGCGTCTCCAATCTCTGCCAGCAAGGTGTTGTCTCCTGAGATGATGTCGTTTTGGTACAACCGATATTCCCCGCAGTCAGCATGAGGAGTTTGGCCCATCTCAGATTTTTGTCCATTCGCTGCCATTTTTTCAAGGTGATCTACCACTTCCAAGAGGCTAGTGTAGATTTCTTTGGTGGTTTGTCCATCCTGGATCAAGCCCATTTCATGGTAGGTTTCTATTTGCCTTAAAGTGGTGTTTAGCGTATCCTTATTCCATATTTCGGTGCTCGGCACCTTGAGGTAAGCGTGTAGAATTCGTTGGGATAGTTTTTTGTAGGTTGCAAGTTGCTTCGTTTCCAAACAAAATTTCTCGAGTTGGGACTGACCCGGAGGGAGGATGGATTTGGTCCAAAAAAAGAACTTGAAACAGGCAAGCACAGGATGGAAAAAATGGTGAAAAGGAGGCAAATCTTGAATTAAAAAGTAGAGGTGTCGTTTGGGGTAACTGTTGATGTAATACAGTTGCTTGATCATTTCAACCATCCAATGCGCCAGAGCGTCCTCTTTAGGGAGAGATGAAGCGGACTTAAATAGGATAGAGTCAGTTTTTATGGACAGAAACTCATCCATGGAAATGTTAAACTCCTGGCAGAGCAAACTGATTTCGTTGAAGTCCAAGAGTTTTTCGCCTCGTATGCGCCGGTAGGCACTATCCATACTGACCTTGAGGGTGGCAGCGACTTCCACGGCTAAAGAAGAAAAAGCAGGGATAGTCGGTTTTAGCCGCTGAAAAAACTGGGCTTGTATGTTCATGTATAGGGAGTAAAAAATAAGGGTATAAAAAAGTAGTTAGTCAAATAACATAAAAATAATTGATTAATAAAATGAAAAAATAAAAAAGTATAAAAAATATAAGTTTAAATTGTTTTAAAAGAATAAATACTATTTTTCAACCTTCCTAGAATGACTGATGGCTTGATTGGAAACTTTTTTTAGGGCTAGGCCCTAAAAACAAAGGTTTAGATTTAGCGAGTTAGGGGTGAAGGAATTACGGGCAAACTTTCCATTCCCTGTTCCGATACAGCCTGCACGGCAAAGAAGTAGTTGTCTTTACTGTACGGAAGTTTGAGGCTGGTCTCTTCGGTATAGAACTTTTTCTCCCACATGGAAGAGGAGGTTTCGCGCATCAATACATAGTATCCTTTCGCTTTTCCATGGATTGGGGCTTTCCAAATTAAGGAGGTAGAGTTGCTTAGGCCACGTACATCTATTCGGACTTCCTGTGGCATGCCTGGAGCATGGGCTAGTGATGCGGCTGATGCTAAGTTCACTGCGGCTACTTTTCTCAGGTACTCAAAATCCATGAATTCGGGTAAATCTCCATAGATAATTCCACTCATTTCCACGCGGACATTTTCATGTTGGTGCAGAAAATTTTCATTCATCTCAGACATACGTACCGCAGTAAATCCATTTTTCATAAAGGGAGTTTGATCGCCTCCACGTAGGAATCGGTCGTTTCTATAAATCAATTTCACTTCCATTTGATCTACATAACGTTCTCCAAGTTCTTTGATGTAACGCGCAAGTTGTCGGGAGGGACTGTCGTTATCGGAATTGATGGATCTTCGGATATTCGCTCCTCGCTCATCCTCGGCAAGTGGGATAGTTTCCGAAAAAACGCGCATCACCGTATTGTTGCTGATGTTGGTTTCGGAGGATTTGCTATTCCCAACGATGTCATTGTTGAGTACGGCTTCAATCTTCCAAGACATTTCTTTGGCCTTGTCGGCAAGGTAGGTAGCCCCTTTTAGGCCTTGCTCTTCTCCTGTAAATGCTACAAAAACCAAGGTGGCAGGAAACTCATTTTGGGAAAGAATACGCGCAAGTTCGAGAACCAAAGCCACCCCGCTGCCATCGTCATTGGCTCCTGGCGCTGCACCGGTAGCATCCATGACATCCTTGTTTCGGGAATCCAAATGCCCTGATACTAGGATCATTCGGGGATCTTGCTTGTTTGTCCCATGGAGCATGGCTACCACATTCGAAACTTTTGCATCGGATACAATTCTTCTTCCGTCGCCCGGCACTACAAACTCGTCAATCATGGAAGTTAATCTTCCGTTTGATTTACTAGAAAATTCTGAAAATTTAGCCTTCACGTAATTTTGGGCAGCGATCATCCCGTTTTCAGCATCGGTATTGAGGGTATGTCTGCTGTGAAAAGAGGCCAGTTTCTCGGTATATTTTTTCAAACTGTCGGCATTTACTTGCTTGACGAGTTGTGAAATCTGAGGATTTCGAATCACCAGCTCCTGGCTAAATACAGGAAAAGAGCAGGTGAGGGCGGTAAGTAAGAATAAAATGTGACGCATGTTGGGGATCCTATCTTAAGTTCATCCTAAATTTAGTTCAGATTTTAATGGAACCTAGTCATTTTTACATGAAGACATTTTCACTGCCTAGCAAAGGCGAATATCCTCCTTATTATGAAACTTACATTTCGAAACTCGATGAGGCGAATTTTTCGGATCTATTGCTGCTACAGATTGAGCAATTGAAAACGCTCTTGAGTTCCAAGCCAGCAGGCTGGGAAACTACTCCCTATGCTCCAGGCAAGTGGAGTCCCAAGGAGGTGCTTGGTCATTGCATCGATACCGAACGCATCATGACCTTTCGCGCGCTTTGCATCGGCAGAGGGGATAAAAATTCCCTTCCTGGATTTGATCAAGACCCCTACGTGCAGCAAGGAGAGTTTAATGCGGTGCCTCTCGACTTATTGCTTGCTGATTTTGTCAACCAGCGCCAAGCCCTACTCAGTCTAGTTCAAACCCTACCTGCTGCTTCATTTGAGGAAATAGGGTCTGCCAATGGAAATCCCATGAGTACTCGGGCTCTGCTTTGGATCATTCCTGGACATTTTATGCATCATTTTCAAGTACTTCAACAAGCCTATTGATGGGACAACTAGCGATTGCAATTTTGGATTCGTTCTCGAATCAGCCCTTTTCGGGAAACCCAGCTGGGGTTTGTCTTTTGGAAAACTCCATTTCTCAGGACCTGATGCAGCAAATTGCGATGGAGATGAACCTGAGCGAAACTGCCTTTGTGGAGCGAACCCCAGATCCAAAAGTCTTTTCGCTCCGCTGGTTTACTCCAGCAGTAGAAGTGGACCTCTGTGGACATGCGACGCTCGCCTCTGCCTCCTGGATGTTTCACGAAGGATGGGTGAAACCTGAGGACAGCATTCATTTTCAAACACGCTCTGGAATCCTCTCTGTTTCAAAAACAGGCGAAGGGGTATGTATGGACTTTCCGCTTATTCCTACCACGATGGATACGCACCCAGACCATGCAAAGTGCCTTTTTGGTGCTGTCCTTGTGCAGGCGGCAAGGCTGCGGGGGAATTGGATTTTTGAATTGGAGGATGAGATGGCAGTACGGAATTTAAACCCTGACTTTGCGGTGCTTGCTGCCACCAGTGAAGAGGGATTTATTGTGACCGCTGCGGGATCCAGTGAATATGATCTGGTGAGCAGGTACTTTGGCCCCAACCTGGGGATTAATGAGGATCCAGTAACTGGATTTGCACACTGTGCTTTGGTGGATTATTGGTACAAGAAAACAGGGAAAACGAGTTTCAAAGCCTACCAAGCCAGTAAGCGAGGTGGGGTACTCTACCTAGAGAAAAAAGGGGATCGGGTATTGATTCAGGGAAAGGCAGTAGTGGTGCTTAGAGGTAACCTGTCGATTTGAAAATTATGGCAACAAAAGAACGCGTTCGTGCCCAAGTAAAAAAAGTCGCAGGCCATATCAATGACTACCTAGTCAATGATTTGAGTTTTGTGCTGTTGTTGCTGGTATTACTTTTTATCGTTTTCATTTTGCCAGTATTGATCGAATATGGGCATTTGGACATGTTCTTTGTTAACCTAGTCTTCATCTTTCTGTTTTTTACCGGAATTTGGTCTTGCAACAACCGCTTCTTAGTGGTGCTGACTTCTTCCTTGTTTATTGCTCAAGTCATGCTCAAATTGCTTCGAATTGGAGAAATACAGCAGGATATGTACTTACTCGAACGAATCGTGGGCATTTTGAATATGGGGGTATTTATCTTTTTAAACGTACGGCTTCTTTTTCGAAACCAAGAAGTGAACTTGTACCGGGTGATTGGCGCCATCAATGTGTATTTGCTCGTGGCGATCATGGGTGCCTTTGGCTTTGAAATCATTCACCTGACCATTGGGAGTTCCATTGAAAACTTGAATCAATCGCTGACATCCAAACCCATTACCGGAGTGGAAGAGGATTTTGCAGGCCACTTGTATTTTAGTTTGGTCAGTTTGACTACCGTAGGTTTTGGAGATTATACCCCAGTCAATATCCTTTCCAAAATGCTTGCAGTATTGCTTTCCACGGTTGGAATTTTGTACCCTACTGTGGTGATTGCACGGTTGGTTGGGGCAGGTTCAAGAAATTGACTCAGGGGATTACCAGTCCTGTAAATTATTATTCACTACTCTCAAAAAAACGTTAATTACCATTCAAATGCCTTACACTATGAAAAAACAACTCTTAACTGCGTTTTTACTACTCACCGTGTACTCGGTGATGGCGCAGACCACTCGAAAAATTGAGGTGGAATCCAAGGTAGAATCTACCTCGGAGGTGACCATCAAAGGAAAACGTGTTCCATACAAGGCCACTGCAGGCACGCAGCCTGTTTGGGACGAAAAAGGGGAACCGATTGCCTCTCTATTTTACACCTACTACGAGCGAACAGACGTAGTTGACCGAAGCAAAAGACCCTTGGTGGTTAGTTTCAATGGTGGACCTGGTTCCGCTTCCATTTGGATGCACTTGGCCTACACCGGGCCTGTGGTCTTGAATATTGATGACGAAGGATACCCTGTTCAGCCTTATGGTACCAAGTCTAACCCACATTCTATCTTGGATGTGGCGGACATCGTGTACATCGATCCGGTGAATACAGGCTATTCCCGAATTGTAAAGGAAGACACGCCTCGAAGTACCTTTTTTGGAATTAATGCGGATATCAAATACCTAGCGGATTGGGTTAATACCTTTGTAACTCGTCAGAATCGTTGGGCTTCCCCCAAGTATTTGATTGGCGAAAGCTACGGTACGACCCGTGTAGCGGGCTTGGTTTCCCAGTTGCAGAATTCGCACTGGATGTATTTCAATGGGGTCATCTTGGTGTCTCCTACGGATATGGGAATCTTGCGTGATGGACCCGTAAAAATGGCAAACTATTGGCCATACTATGCTGCTACTGCCTGGTACCACAAGGCACTTCCGGCAGAATTGCAAGCCAAGGATTTGGATGAGATCTTGGCCATCGTAGAACCAATGGCGGTGAATGAGATTCTGCCAGCCATGGCCAAAGGAGGTTTGCTTTCAGAATCAGAGCGTGAAGCCATTGCCACCAAAATGGCCTATTATTCTGGATTGAGTAAGGAATCCATTCTTCAGCACAACCTGATGGTACCTACGAGTTTTTTCTGGAAGGAATTGCTTCGCAGTCGAGACGGAATGACCGTAGGTCGTTTGGATAGCCGCTACAAAGGTTTTGACCGCATGGAAGCGGGAGACCGTTACGATTACGATCCAGCCTTGACGAGCTGGAACCATGCCTTTGCCCCAGCATTCAACCTCTACGCCAAGAATGTACTCAAATACAATACCGACCTGACCTACAACCTTTTTGGTCCGGTGAATCCTTGGGATCGTAGCAATGAAAATACTGCCAACGACCTAGGAACGGCCATGAGACAAAATCCATACCTACACTTGATGGTTCAGTCTGGCTATTTTGATGGAGGTACCGACTACTTCAATGCGAAGTACAGCACCTGGCACATCGATCCGAATGGAAAAATGAAAGAGCGAATTGATTTCAAAGGCTACCGTTCTGGACACATGATGTACTTGCGTGCCGAAGACTTGGCCACCTCCAACGAGGACATCCGCCAGTTTATCCAAAAGTCCGCTGTGGCTCCTGGAGAAGCAGCGAAGTACAAGTAAAATTTTAATTATCTACAGGTAACGGTCCACAGTCCACAGCACATTTTCCAAGACCTCAAATCTTATTTTCTTTGGTTCCTGATAAAGCGAATAAGTTGAAAATTTTAAATGTGCATTCTATTGGAAAAGGGTTCTGATTAGTCAGAACCCTTTTTTTTTAGAGTGCCAAGCTTTCCTCGAAATCTTTATGGGTTCTCAGTTCTTCTTTCAAGCCTAGACTTTGCCCGAGAAGAATAAACAGGTCTGCCAAAGTTTTTCCATCCTGACGAAGCTGTCGGATGGAATAAGCCCCTGCTGATTTGGAGAGTTTGCTTTGACCTGGCCCTTTGAGTAGGGGATGGTGGAAAAAAGTAGTTTTGGCAAATTCTTGCTTGCCTAAAATTCGAGCCAGGTCTAGTTGGGCAAGGGTAGAGGGAAACAGGTCCTGACCGCGTACAATCAGGTCTACTCCAAAATGGAGGTCATCTACTAGGGAACTGAGTTGGTAAGCGGGATTGGTGTCTTTTTTACGAACCACGTAGCAGGTCGCTTCTTCTGGAATTAGGGCTGATTTCCGCGTTGAAGGGTAGGCGATGTAATCCAAAAAATCCGCATCCAGGGTGTTGATTCTCCAGGCTGCCTCATTTTTGTCGAGGGGCATTCGACGGTCCAAGCATTGTCCCAAATAGATGCCTCTTGGGTCGATTTGAAGGATTTGGCTTTTGGTGCAGGTACATGAAAATAGCAGTTTACTGAATTGGAGTTGCTCCAGCGCCGCTTGGTAAAGTGGCATGCGTTCTTGCTGGGTCCAATGGCTTTCAAACTCGGCTACCGAACTCGGACCCTGGTGGATTTGAATTTCTAGAAAGTCAAGCGTATCCAAAATATCCTGTACATATTCTTGCCGGTAGCGCTCCCGATCCAAGTCATCAATTCGAAGGAGGATTTTTGCTCCATGCTTCTCGGCCAAGGCCTTGGTAAGGAGAAAGGAATAGGCATTTCCAAGGTGTAAAAATCCACTAGGAGTGGGAGCGATTCGGGTTTGAGCAAACTTCATGGTTCAAAGTTAAGAGATTCCTGCAAGCTGGAAGGCCAGAAAATTCAGTAGAATTAAAGTTCTTTAACAGGAAAACATTTTTCGACTTCTTGGGACTGCCTACTTTTGAGTACTCATGAAGTACTGCTTCCTAATCGTGATCTTTTTCTTTGGGCTGGTCAACCTCTGTGCTCAAGGGCGCTATTCAGGCAATGTCATTGATGCTTGGGATAAAAAATACCTAGAAGGGGTGGTTGTAACCAATGGAAAGGGGGAGGAAGCCAAAACCAACGCCCGAGGTTATTTTTCCATTTCCTCGCTGATGGGTGATACCCTAGTCTTTAGTTTCCCTGGATTTTTGGAGAAAAAATGGGTGGCCAACTCTGAATATTTTCTTTTTATAGAATTGCAGGATCGCGCGCGCTTACTTCCGACTTTTCAAGTGAAAGCGGAGCCTTATAGTTTTCGATTCAAGGATGGGAAGTTAACCTTGGTTGAGGAGCCATCTCTTGAAGAAACTCCTTTGAGCCAGCAGGTGGGAATAGGTGTAGACCCTACATCACCTAATCCTGGATTCGCCATCTATGGCCCAATCAGTTATTTTACGAAGCGGAATAGACAATTGAGAGCCTATGAGAAGCGATTGGAATGGGAGCAACGGCGACTAGGCTACCTGGAAGTTATTGATTCGGATTCAGTACGTACATCCTTGATGGATACCTATCAACTGGATCGAAAAGAATGGGACGACTTGATTCTCCGATTCAATGCATTTCATGCTTCACATGAATTTCTGGATTGGCCGAAAGCACGCGTTCTAGAAGCCATGTTGATCTTTTTTAGACTAGAAGCAGTTAGCGAAGATTAATTCTTTCGCTTGAAGGACCAGGTGATAAAAAATCGAGCCACTTCTTCTCCTGTTTTATTTTTTCCAACCGAACGCATGGTCAGTTGGTTTGTTTCTCCAGGCTTTAGTGTATCGATTAGACTAAATAATTCCGCTCCCTGCTCGCAGGTAAATTGAATCTTGGTATTCGCTTTTTTACTGTATTCCGCTCGAAAATCCACGACGAGCATGCTGAAAGAACCTTTGCCCGCCAGGGCCAGTTGGCACAAGGCCCCAGTGCTGAGTTCAGCAGCACCTGCTAGCGCTGCAAAGTAGATGGATTTGAAGGGATTCTGACTTCTCCAGAAATAGGGGATGCTAACCAAGCATTTTTCCTGATCCAGATGAACCATCTTCAACCTCCAAAATACGGCAGTAGGCAATTTGAAGAGCATCGCAAACCAAAAAATAAAAGGGTTTAACATCCTTTTTTGGTAGGTAAGTGCTTCAGGAGAAAGGACTGTATTTGTAGACATAGATTTGGTTAGTTAAGTAAAACACTTGTTCATCAACGGGCATTGAAACCGCGCAATTTGATTTGGGTGAGTTTCCGTTTGGTATCCAAAGGAAAATCCCCCTTCATCATCCATTCGTAATAGCCGGGTTCCTCTTTGAGTGTCTGCTCAATGGTTTTTCCCTTGTGCTTGCCAAAATTGAAGATCTCCTGACCTTGGGAGTTGAATACAAAACGGCCAGCCAAGTCTACCATGCGTTCATTGACTAAAGCATGGATTTTTTTCATGTCATTTTCAAACACGCCTAATTTATTACCCTGCAAGTCTTCAACAGATTCCCCAAAGTAGCGTTCGATTTGCGCACGAAAGACATCTACGGTAGCCAAGGTGTCCGCCTCAGCACTGTGCGCATTTTCGAGTTTCTTCCCACAATAGAATTTGTAGGCGGCACTCAAGTTTCTTTTCTCCATCAAGTGAAAGATCTTTTGAGCATCCAATAAGTTGCGCTTGTCTAGGTCGAAGTCGATTCCTGAGCGTAAAAATTCCTCCACCAGTAGGGGGATGTCGTACTTCAACACATTGAATCCCGCTAAATCCGATAATCCTATAAATTGAAACACTTCTTGGGCCAAATCCTTGAAATGGGGCTCATTTTTGAGATCCTTGTCGTACAATCCATGGATGAGTGAGGCTTCCAAAGGAATGGGAACCCCAGGATTTACGCGTCGGGTGTAAATCTCTTGCCCTCCGTCAGGGTTGAGTTTGACGATCGAAATCTCTACAATTCGATCGGTAGATACGTTGGTACCCGTTGCCTCCAGATCAAAAAATGCGATGGAATTTTTAAGGTTGAGCTGCATAAGAAAGAAATTTTTGTTTGAGAGGTTCGAGGTTGAGGTTGTCGTAATTCCCCGAACTCATGAGTAGGAGGTTGGTATCCGAATATTCTTGCGCGAGCAGGTACTCGCTCAAGGCGGTGCTGTCTGTAAATAGGATCAGGTCTTTCCGTTGGAATCCTTCGCGAAGCATTTCTTCGGACATGAGTTCCAATTTTTTCAAGGCTACCGCATGTGGATTGAGGTAGATGACTGCAGTGTCTGCTTCGTCCATGCTGTGGGCATAGTTGGGTAGAAATGCCTTGTTGAGCGAGGAGTAGGTGTGAAGTTCCTGTACGGCCAGGAGACGGCGTAAAGGAAATTGATTTTTGACCGCATTTACCGTTGCCTTCAGTTTAGAGGGCGCATGGGCAAAATCCCGAAACATAACCCCTGAATCGTGTTGCACGATGATTTCTTGACGCTTTGCAGCGCCTTTGAAACTTTGAATGGAGGCATAGAATTTTTCTCGAGGAAGGCCTAAGGCTTCGCAAATATGGAGGGCACCTTGCAAGTTTTGCAGGTTATGCTCTCCGAAAATCCCGATTTCTACTTCTCCATTCGGAGTGATTAGGCTGGTTTTTCCTTCTTTAATTCGTGATGGGTGGGCTTGGTAGCCTATTTTTTTGCCTTGGCCCTGAGACTTTTCTGCTGCTTCCTTTACCAATGGATCTGCACTGCAGTAGATCAGGCTACCCGAGGCAGGGGTTCGGTCCATAAGCATGGAAAACTGCTTTTTGTAGTCCTCGAAATCTGGAAACACATTGAAATGGTCCCAAGCGATGCCGCTGACCAAGAGGATGTCGTGCTGGTAATGAAAAAACTTAGGCGTACGGTCGATTGGCGAGGTAAGGTATTCGTCTCCTTCAATGACAATGATGGGGGCATCTGATAGGCGAACCATCAAGTCGAAGCCTTCGATTTGTGCGCCTACCAAGTAGTCGAAATCCATGCCCTGATCCTTCAAAACATGCAAAATCATGGAAGTAATGGAGGTTTTGCCATGGCTACCTGCAATGACTACCCTTTTTTTATCTTGACTTTGGTTGTAGATAAATTCGGGAAAGGAATAGACTGGAATCCCCAATTCCTGAGCACGGAGCAGTTCTGGGTTGTCAATGCGCGCATGCATTCCGAGCAGGATGCCATCTAGTTGGGCATGGATTTTCTCTGGAAACCATCCGTGGGCTTCAGGTAAAATGCCCGCTTTTTGAAGACGAGTTTTGGAAGGCTCGTAGATTTCATCATCGCTACCAGTGACCTGGTACCCTTTTTCAAGTAAGGCAAGTGCCAGATTATGCATCACAGCGCCTCCGATAGCAATGAAATGATACTGTTTCATGAGTGAAATGGGTTGTTTTTTACTAACTCAAACTTAGGTAAAAAACCTTGCAGCGCGTCTTTCACCAAAGAATTGTTTTCCAATAGTCTACCCAATTTCATCGAAAGTACGTTTTAGTTAAACAAGGACTGGCTAGAATTTGGCCTTGAATTGTCGCTGCTGCTTCCTTTTTACCCTGTTGATAACTATGGGAAAAATTGTTTAAAACTCTTGCTTCCTAGCAGGTAAATTTGAATCATGACTGAAAACACCCCATCCGCTGGTCGCTACCGAAAAAAGCCTTCTTTTGATAATCCTACCAACTATTTAGGTAAAGTTCCTCCTCAAGCCATTGAACTGG
>JACCDO011558335.1_pt1 | contig 25802 bp, 19 predicted proteins | sample 7446101 | NCBI WGS metagenome assembly JACCDO01 (sample SAMN15323440, study PRJNA562643) | freshwater metagenome | isolation source: river surface water | place: USA:Blue River Watershed | collected 2017-08-16 | reverse complement strand
TCTGGCTACCCACTTCGGGGTGCGTTGCGTACCGTGACAGTGCTTGGCGGACCTGAGGTCACTACCACCTCTGCCCCAGAGGTTGGCGAAGTATGGGTCGATCCACAAATCCTAGCGCAAACTGGTTTAAAAATTGGTCAAACGCTCAAGGTTGGCGATCTTAGACTGACCATTGCACGCGCAATTGCCTATGAGCCTGACCGTGGCCCACAGTTCGTCAACCTAGCGCCGCGCGTGATGCTGCGTGCCGAAGATTTACTGCGCTCGGGTTTGATTACGACAGGCAGTCGTATTTCGTATTCGCTACTCGTTGCTGGAGCTGACAAGAGTGTCGAGCGTTATCGCGAGTGGCTTGACTCCGTCATGCGCTCAGGACAAAAGATCCTCACGGTCGAGTCGGGTCGTCCCGAAATTCGACGCTCGCTTGACCGTGCTCAGCAGTTCCTTTCTTTAGTTGCCATGTTGGCGGTGTTGATTGCAGCGGTAGCCGTAGCGCTTGGCGCGAGGCGTTTCGGGCAGCGACATCGCAATAGCGTCGCGATGATGCGTTGTTTAGGGGCGACGCAGCGGCAGGTGTCGACAATCCTGATTGGCGAGTTTGTCGTGGTTGGTGTTCTCGCCTCCATCGCGGGGGGAGTGGTTGGCTGGTTGGTTCAGCTAATGGGTGTCAGCATGCTGTCGGGCCTTGTCGGTGCAGATCTACCTAGCGCTGGATGGAATCCTGCGGCTCAAGGTCTTTTTGCTGGTTTGTGGTTGCTCTTGGCCTTTGCCTGGCCACCACTGCAGGCTTTGCGTCATGTCCCGCCTTCTCAGATTTTAAGAACACAACTCCAGCCGATTCCGCTTCAAAGTTGGCTGGGCTATGCCTTGGGGTTAGGAGGTTTTTTAGTTTTGATGTGGTGGGTTGCGCGGGACATCAAACTTGGCGCAGGTCTTGCTGCAGGCTTTGTTGGTGCCGCTGCAATATTTGTTTTAGTGAGTTTGGGATGTCTTTGGTTACTTAGTCGCGTGCGTGCGCAGTTGGATGGCTTTCCAGTTCTAAGGTTTGCACTGGCTGGGGTTATTCGCCGACGCGGAGCGACTGTGGCGCAGACGAGCGCCTTAGCGATTGGCATGATGGCTATTTTGTTACTCGCAATCGTGCGGACTGATTTATTGGCGGGTTGGCAGCGCACCCTGCCGGCCGACGCGCCGAATCGTTTTTTAATTAACGTTCAAACTGATCAGGTTGAGGAAGTACAGCGTACGTTAGCCTTGGCAGGGCGTGAGGCAGTGCGCTTGTCGCCCATGATCCGTGGGCGACTTATCGCGCGAAATGGAAATCCCGTAAGTGCAGCGGACTACACAGATAGTCGCGCACAGCGTTTAGTTGAGCGTGAATTTAACTTGTCCTATGCGAGCAATGTCCCCGAGCCAACACAGATCGTCGCGGGTCGGGACTTGAATCCGAAAGCAAATGAAGTTTCTCTTGAAACGGGCCTTGCCAAGTCTTTGCGGCTGGAGCTTGGGGATACTCTCGAGTTTGAAGTGGCTGGCGAGTCTGTCAAAGTAGTGGTCACGAGTTTGCGACGTGTAGATTGGGATTCTATGCGTGCGAACTTTTTCGCGATACTGACGCCTGCGGCGTTGATCGATGCCCCACAGACTTGGATGACAGCTTTCTATTTGCCGCCAGGGGGCACGCGCACGACACAGGAACTACTCGAACGGTTTCCCAACATCACGGTTTTTGATGTCGGGGCGATCTTGAATCAATTACAGAGCATTCTTGATAAGGTCGCTGTGGCCGTGCAAGGTCTATTTGTATTCTCACTACTGGCCGGAGCGGTAGTTTTGTCTGCTGCACTCACAGCAACGCGCGACGAACGGGTGCGCGAAGCTGCGTTGCTCAGAGCCTTTGGCGCGTCGCGTCGCCAACTTGCCGGAGCTATGCGGTTTGAACTGTTAGCCATTGGTGCAGTGGCTGGAGTGTTAGCCTCGCTAGGTGCGAATTTTGCTGCCTGGGCTTTATCGACGTGGGTATTCGAGTTTGATATGCGTTTCTCTGTATGGCCTTGGCTGCTCGGAGTTCTGGTGTGTATGCTGGGAGCTTGGTTGGCCGGCGCGCTTGCGCTACGTGGTGTGCTGAAAACACCTCCGCTCACGATCTTGAGGCATCAGTAATTTCTCGCGTTAATTTGTGAAATAGTGATTCGAAGACATGACCGATACGAATGAAACTCAACCCACCGCCTTCGAGATCCTCGGTGGGGAGCCGGGTATTCGTCGGCTAGTGGATCGGTTTTACGATGTCATGGATATTGACGAGGACCTCAAGGTGTTGCGTGCCGTTCATGGCCCATCTTTGGAGCAGGCGCGAGACAAGCTTTACTGGTATTTGTGTGGATATTTTGGCGGACCGCAACACTATATTGAGCGTTTCGGTCATCCGAGGTTACGGGCACGGCACCTACCGTATTCCATCGGAATATTAGAGCGTGATCAGTGGTTGTTATGTATGGCGCGCGCAATGAAAGATCTTGCCTAAGATGACGCCTTGATTGAACGGATGCTGGAAATATTTTTTGGTGTGGCAGACTGGATGCGAAATAAAGATGGCTGACCCGCTAAGCGATCAGACGATCCAATTGGGGCCCAACGAGTGGGCTCAGATAGATCTTAGCGTTGTAGCGCCTGGATCTGTTCCGTCTCAGGAGGAGCTACGTTCCTGGTTTGATCCGCGTGACACGCGTTTGAGTGCAATTCCTGTCGGGCAAGGGGGGCGCAGCGCGGCTTGGTTCGTGACTATTCGGCACTTACAAGGGGTGTTGCGTCAATATCGACGCGGTGGTTTGGCAGCCAAGATTTTGCGCACAGAGTACGTCTGGACAGGGCTTGCGAAGACCCGTGCGTTTGCGGAGTTTGCCTTGCTGGGGCGGATGTATCGTGCTGGGTTACCCGTGCCGCAGCCGATCGCAGCGCGAGTCTTCAGAAAGGGCTTGTTTTTATATGAGGCTGCTTTGCTGACCGTTCGGATTCCGGATGCCCGGCCGCTCGCACTCACCACGGATGCGACTCTCTGGGCACAGGCCGGACGTGAGATCGCCCGTATGCATGCGTTCGGTGTTTGGCATGCGGACTTGAATGTCTACAACATCATGGTCGATGCGGAGGATCAGATTTGGCTTATCGATTTTGATCGTAGTCGTTATGGGGGTATCAACCAAGGTTTGCGTACCGAAAATTTATCGCGTTTGTTGCGGTCAATTCGAAAAGTGGTTCCGAAACAAGAACAGGTCGGTTGGCCCGCGTTGAGGCGTGCCTACGATCAGGCGTGGGTAGGCTTTACAGAGCACATGGAGTAGGTAAGCTCGGGGGTGGCGCACGTCTTGAGTCACTCGAGTTTGTAAAATGATGGTTGTTGATGAGCGTTTAATAGGAATCGAGCAATGACTTTGAAGATATTTGGTCTCGCGAAGTGCAGCACATGTATCAAGGCGCTCGCTTTGCTCGATCAACACAAAATCACGTATCGCTTCGAAGACTACCGTGAGCACCCTTTGCCGCCAGCCTCGCTCAAAAAGTGGGCGCAAGCGTTGGGGGGCTGGGAAAAGCTAGTGAATCGTGCGTCGATGACGTGGCGTAATTTAGATGATGAGTTAAAGACTCCTGAGACGGACGCACAATGGCTAAGCCTGATTGCGGCATACCCGGCACTCGTGAGACGGCCTCTCGTCGTGTTTGCCGATCAATCTGTTTCGGTTGGTTTCAATGAAAAACGTTTTTCTGACAAGCTAGGTATCAAGTGATGGATGCCAACGTGCTTTTGGTGGGCAGCGCTTTAGCCAGTATTTGTGCTGCACTGTTCGCAGTGTTGGCTTGGATTCGTTCTGGGCGCTCCGTGACGGGTCTAGCTGAACCCAAGCTTGACCAAATTCTAAGTGCACAAGAAAGGCTCGAGCGCAGTCTGCGGCAAGAGCAAACCGAGGCGCATCGTCAGCTGCGCACCGAGCTTGCGGAGTCATCGCGTGCGTTGCGGGCCGAACTTGCGCAGAGTGACAACGATTTTCGAGCGGCCATGGCGCGCGATGCAGCCGCAGGGCGGACCGAAAGCGCCGAGTCTCTCAATCGCTTCGCAACCGGTTTCTCTGAGCAGCTACAGGCTCTTATTCAAGCGAATGAGCGGCGTATTACTGAGCTGCGTGGCGCGGTCGAAGAGCGATTGCTTTCCCTGCAAAAGGATAACTCGGCCAAACTCGATGAGATGCGTCGGACGGTCGATGAAAAGTTGCATGCGACTCTTGAACAGCGGTTAGGTGAATCTTTCAAATTGGTCTCTGACCGCTTAGAGGCTGTTCATAAGGGTTTGGGTGAAATGCAAACACTCGCAGCGGGTGTGGGTGATTTGAAGCGGGTTCTAACAAATGTGAAGTCGCGTGGCACTTGGGGCGAGGTGCAGTTGGCCCGCTTGATCGAAGCCAGCATGACCCCCGATCAATATGCCCGTAACGTTAAAACGGTTCCCGGTAGTGACGCGCAGGTCGAATTTGCTGTGCGTCTACCAGGACAGGGCCAGTTCGATGAGCCTGTATGGCTGCCGATTGATGCGAAATTTCCGAAAGAGGAGTACGAGCGCTTAATGGACGCGCACGAGCTTGCCGATCGTGACGCGATGAAGGCGGCGGGTACAGCACTTGCTCGTGCGATTGAGGTACAAGCGAAGACAATTGTCACCAAATATGTTGCGCCACCACACACAACAGACTTCGCGATCATGTTCTTGCCTAGTGAAAGTTTGTATGCAGAGGTCTTGCGCCAGCCAGGTCTGTTAGACAAGTTGCATGATCTGCGCGTGAACGTAGCGGGGCCTGCAAACCTAGCTGCATTGTTAAATAGTTTGCAAATGGGTTTTCGTACCTTGGCTATTCAGCAACGCTCCTCTGAAGTGTGGCAGGTCTTGCGTGCTGTTAAAACAGAGTTTGGTAAGTTCGGTGACACATTGGCCAACGTCAAAAAATCGTTGGACACGGCTAGTAATCGCATCGGGCAAACGGAGTCTCGCACGCGTATGATGTTGCGTAGCTTGAAAAATGTCGAGGCGATGCCCGAAGACCAAGCAAAAGCTTTATTTGCTCCAGAGGTTGCTGACATGGACTCCTACGAGGGTGACGTTGACCCCGGTGTTGGAGACGCGTCGCTCGACTTACCCAAGAAATCCTAAAGGACTGCTGCATGCTCTCTCAACAAGATTTAAAACTGCAAGCTGCTGAGGCAGCGCTCTCTCTGATCGAACCGATGCTGACCGCTGATGCGGTGATCGGAGTTGGTACAGGATCTACTGCCGATTTGTTTATCGATGGACTAGCGCGCTTCCGCGACCGCTTTCGCGGTGCCGTCGCTAGTTCTGAGCGTAGCGCTAAACGTCTCAGTGACTTGGGTATTGTTGTGTTGGATTTGAATCAGGTTGAGTCCATGCCCGTCTATGTTGACGGTGCGGATGAGATTAACGCGTCCTTGCATATGATCAAAGGCGGTGGCGGAGCGCTTACCCGAGAAAAAATCGTTGCATCGGTAGCTCAGAAGTTTGTGTGTATTGCTGATGAGTCAAAGCTGGTGCAGACCTTGGGTAAATTTCCCCTGCCGATTGAGGTGCTCCCTATCGCGAGAGAGGCCGTTGCGCGAGTCGCCGCGTCGCTCGGCGGTAAGCCAGTCTTGAGGGCAGGATTTGTTACCGACAACGGGAATCAGATTTTGGATGTGTCTGGCTTGAGCATCGCAGATGCTGTGACGCTTGAGAAACAGCTTAATAATGTCCCCGGCGTTGTGACAAACGGCTTGTTTGCGATTCGCCCGGCTGATGTCGCTTTGCTCGCCACGCAAAACGGCATACGTCGCTTATAGTCGTATGCCGTTTTATGCTGCTTGATTAGGCTGAGGGAGGGACGAAGCCCTGCGCTTCGACCTCGCCGTCTTCGAACAGGAATTTTTCCATCTGTTCTTTCAGGTATTTCCGTGCACGTGTATCAGCAAGATTTAGTCTGTTCTCATTGACTAAACGTGTCTGGATGCCGAGCCACTCTTGCCAAGCTTCTTTCGAAATGCTTTGCCAGATTTTTGTGCCGGTCTCGCCTGGATATGGAGGGTAGTCCAGCCCTTCGGCTTCTTTTTTAAGCTTTAAACACTGTACGGTACGGCTCATGGCGGTAAATCCTGTCAGTAAAAGGTAATTGTAATTGTAGGGGGTAGGGCGTTTTGCTTGCCCAGAGCCCCCATGCACTAGAGGCGTTTTATGAAGATGAGGCTGTTGCGCGAACGGTTGTAGTGTGCCTGCTTTTCTTTTGGTAAGTCCGCGACACCGCCCTGAACAAAACCGCGTTTCATGAACCAATGCGACGTGCGGGTCGTCAGTACAAAGAGGCGTTTGGCTCCATGTCCTCTGGCGCGTGACTCCATGTGACGCAAAAGGATTTCGCCTTCACCAGTGCCTTGCCATTCTGGGTGCACGATCAGGCAGGCCATCTCCGCCATCTGATCCTTGGGGAAGTCGTGCAAGGTTGCGCATCCATAGATGACGCCATCGTGTTCAAGCACAGTAAAGTTTTCCACGTCGCGCTCAATCACCGCGCGACCACGTGGTACCAATGTCCCGTCTTGCTCTAAAGGCTCGATCAACTGCAAGATTGCACCGACATCATCGATGGTTGCTGGTCTCAGGTCATCTAGCGTGTCTTCAACCACCATGGTTCCAACACCATCGTGTGTGAAGATTTCGAGCAACACCACGCCATCCATCGAAAAAGGTATCAAGTGGGCGCGCGTGACGCCGCGCTTGACGGCCCGCGATGCAAAGTGGAGATAAAAGGCGGTATCGGGATCGAGTGAACCCGAGGCGAGCAGGGCGTCTGCGTCGAGCCGCGCGAGCTCGGTGTCCACGGAGCCGTCTTCTGAGATGACACCGGGAGATTCTGTTAAGAAAATTAGCTTTTCTGCTCGTAAGGCAGTAGCCACGCTCGTGGCGAGCTCTTCCATCGCGAGGTTGAAGGCCTCGCCTGTTGGCGAAAAGCCGAGCGGTGACAACAGCACGATAGAGCCGCGATCGATCGATGATCGCAAAGCCTCGACATCGATCTTGCGGACCTGGCCTGTATGTTTGTAATCGACGCCATCAATGATCCCTGTGGGTCGCGCCGTCACAAAGTTGCCAGAAATGACCCGGATTTGAGCGTGCGACATGGGCGTATTGGGCAGGCCTTGGCTAAACGCGGCCTCGATGTCCAAGCGTATTTCGCCCGCAGCTTCTTTGGCGCACTCTAGCGCGTCTGCGTCCATTGGAGCGCGGCCGCGATCAAATTGTTGGGTAAAGCCCTTGAGTCGAAGTTGCTCGTTGACCTGGGGGCGCGAGCCGTGCACCAACACCAGTTTGATGCCGAGGGCCGAAAGCAGTGATAAATCTTGCACCAGGGTGTTCAAGACATTCGCTTGGACCAGTTCGCCACCAAAGGCGACCACAAAGGTCTTTCCACGAAAAGCATGTACGTAGGGAGCCACCTCCCGAAACCACCGCACGAACTGCGCGGCAGCGAACTCTGGGGCTTCTTGAGCGGATACGGTTTCTTGTTCTAGGGAATCTGGCATGGTGGCTAGTGTTGTAAACCTCGTGGTCTGTGAGTTTGAGCGATAAATTTTATAATGTCCCGTTCAGCGGATCCGAAAATATGCCCGATTCAAAGCGCTTGGCCGATTCAAAGCCAGAAAGCGTTGTCATTTCCCCACGACTTGCCCCTCCGATAACCTATCCGGAGGATTTGCCGGTTAGCGGACGTCGTCAAGAGATTGCTGCGGCGATTGCCGCGCATCAAGTGGTCATTGTCAGTGGCGAGACCGGCTCCGGGAAGACAACCCAACTTCCTAAAATCTGCCTTGAACTGGGGCGCGGTCTATCCAAGATGATCGGCCATACGCAGCCTAGGCGTCTGGCGGCCAGTTCTGTTGCGCGTCGTATCGCCGATGAACTGCATTCGCCTCTCGGGGAGTGGGTAGGCTATCAGGTACGGTTTCAGGATCGCAGCAGCGCGCAGACTGCGATTAAGCTGATGACCGACGGTATCTTGTTGGCTGAGTCTCAGCGGGACCCGATGCTTCGTCGCTATGACACAATCATTATTGACGAAGCCCACGAGCGCAGCCTCAATATCGATTTTTTGCTTGGATACCTTCGGCAGTTATTGCCAAAGCGCCGCGACCTTAAGCTCATTATCACTTCCGCTACGATCGATGCCAGTCGATTCGCCACACATTTTTGCGACGCACGTGGGACGCCAGCGCCCGTCATCGAGGTGTCGGGGCGGCTGTACCCTGTAGACATTCGTTATCGACCTGTCGAGCCTCCCGACCCGGATGCTGTTAGTGCGCCAGCCGGCCACGCCCCCTCCGAACGTGCAGAAACACGGGATGAGGAGAGAGACCTCATGAGTGCCCTCGTCGACGCGGTCGACGAATGTGCCAGGGCTGGGGCAGGGGATATCCTGGTATTCATGCCTGGTGAGCGTGAGATTCGTGAGGCCGCAGAAACACTGCGTAAGCATCATCCACCCAGCACGCAGGTGCTGCCACTGTACGCTCGTCTGTCGCAGGCGGAGCAAGAAGAAATCTTTCGTCCCAGTACAAACGCGCGTCGAGTGGTTCTCGCCACCAACGTGGCCGAGACTTCGCTGACCGTTCCTGGCATTCGTTTCGTCATCGATAGCGGTTTAGCCCGCATTAAACGCTACTCTTGGCGCAATAAGGTTGAGCAGTTGCGCGTGGAGCCCATCAGTCAAGCGTCGGCCAATCAGCGTGCCGGACGCTGCGGTCGCTTGGGGCCGGGCGTGTGCATTAGGCTGTATGACGAGCAAAGTTTCAAGGACCGGCCGGCCTTCACTGATCCGGAGATTTTGCGCTCCTCATTGGCGAGCGTGATTTTGCGAATGAAGGCCTTAAAACTCAACAATATTGAGGCGTTCCCCTTCGTTGATCCTCCCAGCGGTCGTGCGATTGCTGACGGATATCATTTATTGCAAGAGTTGGGAGCAATGGACCCTGACGCTGAGCGCCCCGAGGCTTTAACGCCGACGGGACAGGCACTGGCTAAGCTCCCTGTCGATCCTCGAATTGGTCGCATGATTCTTGCGGCAAGAGATCAACATTGCCTGACTGAAATGTTGATTATTGCTGCGGCGCTTTCAGTGCAAGACCCGCGCGATCGACCTATGCAGGCGCGTGAGGCGGCTGAGCAAGCGCATTCTAAGTTTGCCGACGATAAGTCGGAGTTTGTCTCTTACATCAAGCTTTGGCGGTGGTATCACGAGCAAGTGGCCCACAAAGACTCTCAGCGCAAGCTCGTCGCGCAGTTACGTCAACAGTTTTTATCGCCCCTACGTCTGCGCGAGTGGCATGACATCCACAGTCAGCTCATGGCCCTCGTGGGTGAACAGGGATGGCGGTTAAATAAAACCGAAGCGACACATGAGCAGCTTCATATCGCTTTGATGTCGGGTTTGTTGGGTAACCTTGGCTTGAAGTCCGAGGAGTCCGGACACTATCAAGGTGCACGTGACATCCGCTTTTGGATTCATCCAGGCTCAAAACTGCTCAAGAAGGCCGGTAAGTGGGTAATGGCAGCCGAGCTTGTTGATACATCCAAGCTCTATGCGCGCTGTATCGCCAAGATCGAACCGACTTGGGTCGAGCGTGTCGCGGGACATTTAATCAAACGGTCCTATACGGATCCGCGTTGGGAACGGAAGGTGGGCCAGGTTGTCGCCAACGAAAAGGGATCGTTATATGGCTTACCCGTCTACTCTGGACGTCGGATTCATTACGGACCGCTAGACCCCGAACGTGCGCGCGAAATTTTTATCCTTCAAGCCTTGGTGCCCGGGGATATTGAAAGCAACTTACCGTTCATCGCACACAATCGCAAACTGATCGCGCAGATCGAAAAGCTGGAGCATCAAACCAGACGTCCAGACATCCTGGTGGATGACGCCTTGATTCAGGCTTTTTACGATCGCCTACTACCGGCCGATATCCATCAAACTGCGACGTTCGAACATTGGTTTAAAGGCTTATCACCCGAACAAGCTAAAGCCTGGCTGCTCACGAAGGACGCGCTCATGCGTCATGAGGCTGCTGGTGTGACCACAGAGGTCTTTCCGAAGTTTTTTGAATGGCAAGGCGTGCGTCTCAATGTTGATTATCATTTTGAGCCGGGTTCGCCGAAAGATGGTCTGACGGTGACCGTGCCGCTTTATTTCTTGAATCAGATCGACGCGGCTCGTTGTGAGTGGCTTGTACCTGGTATGGTCAAGGAGAAAGTGCAGCTCTTGCTGAAATCCCTCCCTCAAAAAATCCGTCGGCATTGTGTACCGTTACCTGATTACGCTGCGGGTTTCTATGAGCGTTGGTATGAACGGCTCGATCAGCCGGGTTGCAGTTTGATCGACGGCATTATTCAGGATATGTGGGCGCAATTAAAGATTCGTCCGTTACAGACCGACTTCAAGCTTGAGACCTTACCCGCACACTTGTTTATGGCTTTTAAAGTGGTTGATGAGCACGGTCGGATGCTGGCGGCTGGACGCAACTTGGCTCAGATTCGTGCGGAGCTTGGCAAGCAGGCGCAGGCAACCTTTCAGCAATTAGCGAACCGTGATCAAGCTGTCGCAAATGTGTTGGCACAAGATGAGATTACGGATTGGAGCTTTGGAACGCTGCCTGAGTTAATGGAGATTCGCCGTAAGGGGCAGACCGTTGTTGGTTATCCCGCCCTGGTCGATCGAGGCGCAACGTGCGCGTTAGATGTGTTCGATGATCCCCAGGTTGCACTGCATGCCCATCAACAGGGCCTTGTGCGATTATTCAAAATTGCATTGCGCGAGCAGGTTAAGTTCCTCGAGAAAAATTTACATGACCTGACGCGCTTGGGGATGTTGTACATGCCGCTCGGCTCCCAAGAGAAACTACGCGATCAGATCATTGACTGTGCGATCAAGCGTGCCTGTTTGGCTGAGCCGTGGCCAGCTGATGCGGCGTCTTTCGACGCGCGTCGTCAGGAGGGGCGTGCAAAGCTTGGGTTACTCGCTCAAGAGGTCGCGCGTTTGGCTGGCGCAGTGCTGACCGAGTGGGCTGCATTGCAGCGAAAACTGCCGCAGGCGAAAGTGCATGGATCCACGTATCAAGATATACAAACACAAATTCAGCAACTGGTGCCAGCGGATTTTGTTTCGCGAATTCCCTATACACAGCTTGGGCATGTACCGCGGTATTTGAAGGCAGCGGTTGCGAGGATTGATAAATTACGTGCCGACCCCGCCCGAGATGCCAAGTTGATGGCTGAGATGGCTCCTTTGCTGAGCCAATACGGCCGTGCGCGTGGTGCCTTGAAAGGCGCGGAAGATCAAAGAATGGATGAGTTTTATTGGATGCTTGAGGAGTTGCGCGTAGCCCTTTTTGCACAGGAACTACGCACGCCCATGCCGGTTTCAGTTAAGAGATTACAGAAGGCCTGGGAGGCAATGCAGCGCTAGGGTTACAACGTAATGAACAAGTAAATCGCCAGAGCGATTAATGAGAATTTTGTGATCTTGTAAGCCGTTCGATTCGCCTTTTTAAAGGCGCGTCGTTTTTGGTCAAGCAGCCAGTGGTAATGAGTGAGCTTATTAATGATGCCCGTCTGGTCAGTGTCTTCATTGGGCGAGCTCGCGGCGGACATTGCCACTCGACCAAACCAATGATTGAAAGCAGATACCCAGCGCCACTTGGTTGGGCGTTCGACATCACAAAAGAGAATGATCCGGTTATCCGGACTACGGTTATAGGCGTCGTGCACATAGGTCTCGTCGAAAATCACGCCTTTGCCATCGCGCCAACTGTGTCGAATGCCGTCTACATCGATGTAGCACAGGTCGCTGTTTGGGGTGGCCAACCCAAGGTGATACCGCAGTGAGCCTGCAAACGGGTCGCGATGCGGATTAAGTTGCCCCCCTGGAGGAAGTTCGGCAAACATTGCTGCTTTGACGCTGGGGATTTGGTTGAGTAGGGCAACCGTTTTCGGGCACAGGGCTGCAGCCGAGGGATGGCGTGCGTCATACCATTTCAGGTAAAAACGCTTCCAGCCGTACTTAAAAAATGAGTTAAAGCCAATATCGTTGTGGAGTTCGGGCGCCTTGATCCGCTGCAAGTGGTTCAGATGTAGGGCCTCATCGCGAATTACCTCCCAGTTGTCTTCCAGCAACTTGAGTTCCGGCATCGTTTCATTCGGAATGTAGGGGGTGGTCGGTACCCGTGAATTCAGCACCATCAACGCATTGATTGGGGCCAGAATAATCGAGTGATCTAGAAGTTGTCGGCCCAGAGGCAAGCGCACGCGGCCCCGGAAATGGGCAAAAAGGATCGATGCAATCCAACCTGCCAAAACGATCCATTTCATACGACTTTCCTGTTCAATACTAACGTCTACAAGGGGTATTAGACCCTAAGTATCGCTCAATAAGAAGTGGTTTGAGCTAGGCCGAAAAAGGTACAATCGCCAGATGCACGAAAAAGATCAGTCCCCTCTGCAAACACACCCTTTTGTGCACCTGCGCGTCCACTCCGAATTCTCGGTGGTTGACGGTACGGTGCGCATTCCGGATCTGATTGAGCGTGTAGCTGAACTCGGCCAGCCTGGCGTGGCACTGACTGACTTGTCGAACGTTTTCGGCTTAATCAAATTTTACAAGGCGGCGCGCTCTGCGGGCATCAAGCCCGTGGTGGGCTGTGATGTCTGGTTATCAAACGACGAAGACCGCGACAAACCTACTCGTATTCTACTGCTCGTGGCAAACCAAGCCGGTTATTTGGCGCTTTGTCAGCTGTTGACCCGCGCTTGGCTTGAGAACGCGCATCGGGGTCGAGCCGAAATGCGCCGTGAATGGCTGGACGGTGTCCAAGGGCTGATCGTTTTGTCGGGTGCGCGAGGCGGTGATATTGGCCAGGCGCTGTTGGCGGGAAATCACCATCTGGCAAAGTCCTTAGCCCTTTCTTGGAAAAAAACATTTCCGGATAGCTTTTATATTGAATTGCAGCGAACCGAGGCCGAGGCGGATCAGGCCTATGTGCATGCCGCGCTGAGCTTGGCGTCCGAGTGCGAGCTTCCAGTTGTGGCAACGCATCCAGTCCAGTTCATTGGGCCGACCGAGTTTCAGGCCCATGAGGCGCGTGTATGTATCTCCGAGGGCGAGATTCTCACGAATCCAAGGCGCCCCAAGTGGTTTACCCGTGATCAATACCTGCTGTCTAGCGCCGAGATGTACGAGCGTTTTCATGATGTGCCCTCGGCGTTGGCGAACGCGGTGGCGATTGCCCAGCGGTGCAACCTCACTCTTGAGCTCGGTCAGCCGAGATTGCCAAATTTTCCGACGCCCGAAGGCGTCACTCTCGATGACTATTTGATCCAGTTATCGGAGCAGGGGCTAGAGCGGCGCATGCTGCAGTTATTCCCGGACCCAGTAAAGCGCCAGGAGGCCTATCCGCTATACGCTGAGCGTCTGGCGCTTGAGTGCAAAACCATCATCAAGATGGGATTCCCGGGCTACTTTTTGATTGTTCAAGATTTTATTAACTGGGGAAAGAACAACGGCGTGCCAGTTGGCCCAGGCCGCGGTTCGGGCGCAGGCTCGCTGGTCGCTTATTCTCTTGGCATTACAGACTTAGACCCAATTCGTTACGATTTGCTGTTCGAGCGCTTTTTGAATCCAGAGCGCGTTTCGATGCCCGACTTTGATATCGATTTTTGTCAGGACAATCGAGAGCGCGTCATTGAATACGTCAAAACGAAATACGGTCGTGAGGCAGTCAGTCAGATTGCAACATTCGGTACCTTGGGCGCCAAGGCGGTCGTGCGCGATGCGGGTCGTGTGCTCGACATGCCCTATATGCTGTGTGATGGTTTATCGAAACTTATTCCACATAATCCAGCCGATCCGTGGACACTTGATCGTGCCCTAAAAGACGAGCCCGCTTTCAAAGAGCGTTATGAAAACGAAGAAGAGGTACGCGCGCTAGTCGATCTCGCGCGGCCGCTTGAGGGCTTGACCCGCAACGTTGGCATGCATGCCGGGGGCGTGTTAATCGCGCCGGGTAAGCTGACAGACTTCTGTCCGTTGTATTGCCAGCCGGGGCAAGAAGGTAGTGCAGTATCGCAATTTGATAAAGATGACGTCGAAGCCGCAGGGCTTGTGAAGTTTGACTTTTTGGGTTTGCGCAACCTGACGATTCTTGATTGGGCCGTGCGCTTTGTGCGCAGCTTCAACGCTGAGCTGCGTGAATTTGATTTGATGTCCTTGCCGCTGGATGATCCAGCCACATACCAAATCTTGTGCGACGCGAACACCACCGCGGTGTTTCAGCTCGAATCGCGCGGCATGAAAGAGCTGCTTAAGAAGCTGCGTCCAAACACCTTTGAAGATATTGTCGCGGTGCTTGCTTTATTTCGTCCTGGTCCGCTCGAGTCGGGCATGGTGGACGACTTCGTCAATCGTAAGCATGGCCGAGCCTCTGTAGACTATTTCCACACGGACCTCGAGTCAACGCTCAAGAGTACCTACGGTGTCATCGTGTACCAAGAGCAGGTGATGCTGATCTCGCAAATCGTGGGTGGCTACTCGCTTGGTGGCGCAGATCTGCTACGTCGCGCGATGGGTAAGAAAAAGCCCGAGGAAATGGCAGAGCATCGCGGGCTCTTTGAGCAAGGTGCACTCAAAAAGGGCTATGACCCGAAGCTCGCGGTCAAGCTGTTCGACTTGATGGAAAAGTTTGCAGGTTACGGCTTTAATAAGTCGCACTCCGCTGCTTACGCATTAATTGCCTACCAAACGGCGTGGCTTAAAGCTCATCACCCCGCAGAGTTTTTTGCTGCCACGTTGTCATCAGATATGGATGACACCGGTAAGGTACAAATTTTTTGGCGAGATTGCCTCGCGAACGGGATTACGGTCTTGCCTCCCGACGTGAATGCGTCAGGGTATCGTTTCGAGCCGGTTGCGGATGCGTACAGTGCAAAAGGCGAGCCTCCTCGGACGATTCGTTACGGTATGGGGGCCGTAAAAGGAACGGGACAGGCAGCGGTTGAAGAGATTCTTCGTGTGCGGGAACAAGGTCCTTTCACCTCGTTGTCGGATTTTTGTCAGCGAGTAGACCGCCATACTGTTAATCGACGCAGTGTCGAGGCGCTCATACGTGCTGGAGCTTTTGATCAGATTGAGCCAAATCGCGCTGCGTTAATCAATTCACTAGGCACGGCTCTTGAAGCAGCTGAGCAATTTAGTCGTAGTGCAAATCAAGTGTCACTGTTTGGTGATGATAGCCACGAGGTCGTCGCGACGGAGCTTGCGCAATGTCCCCCGTGGGATTTGCGAACGCGCTTAACGGAAGAAAAAATTGCGCTAGGCTATTTTTTCAGTGGACATTTATTCGATGCATGGCGAGATGAAGTTCGCCATTTCGTGAGCAAGCCGCTTTCTAGACTTGAGCCCTCGCGCGATCCCCAATGGATCGCTGGTGTCATTGCTGGCACCCGAACGATGATGGGACGCCGCGGAAAAATGCTCTTCGTTGTTCTGGATGATGGAACCGCTCAAGTAGAGGTTGCCATTTACTCAGAGATGATTGATCAGCATAAAAATCGCTTGCGTGAGGATCAATTGTTGATCTTGCAAGTCAAAGTCAGTAATGATGAGTATTCGGGCGGTATGCGTATCGCCGCTGAGAATATTTATGACCTTCAGCTTGCGCGCGAGGCGCGCGCGAAGTCGCTGCGAATTCGATTGAATGGTAATGCTGATGCTGCGATGCTCAAGCGTGTCTTGAATCCGTTTAGGGCATCTCCCGAAAATGGTTTTGCTGGAACGCCTGTTGAGGTCGTTTACGAAAACGCGCGTGCAAGTTGCACCTTGCGTCTCGGCGAGGGCTGGCGTGTTCGCTTATCCGATACGCTCGTTGAACAGCTAAGCACTTGGACTTCGCCATCGGATGTGGAAGTCACCTACTGATGAACCCGAAGCCCTTACGCATTGTGCACTCAGAGGCCGCGACTAGCTTTGGCGGACAGGAAAATCGTATCTTTAAAGAAATGGTCGCGATGCGCGAGCAAGGTCACTACCTTGAGGCGATTTGTCAGCCTGATGCTCAGCTCGTATCGAAGTTGCGAGAGGCAGGTTTCGTGGTCCATACGCTGCCCATGGATGGAGCTTGGAATGTTGCGCGCGGAATTTTTGCGATTAAGCGGATCTTGCAAGACGGTAAATTTGATGTCCTCAACACGCATAGTCGGCAAGATACGATTATTGCTGCGCCTGCCGGACGACTGGCTGGCACCCCTTTGATAGTACGCACTCGTCATTTATCCAGCAAAATCAACTCCCTGTTGTCTTACACGTGGTTTCCGCATCGCATTACAACAGTGAGTGAGTATGTCAGGCGACAGTTGCTTGCAAAAGGTGTACCACCTGCCCACGTTGAGACTGTGCACACGCCGATACTGATGGACCCGATGCCGGAGTCCTCCACGCTAAGAGCGGAGTTAGGGCTCAAGGACTCAGACATTATTGTTGGGTGTGTCGCGGTGATGCGCCCGAACAAGGGCCACAGTATTTTGCTTGATGCAATCGCACCGCTCTTGAAGTCCCGCCCAAATCTACATTTAGTTCTGGTCGGTGCGGGGTCGCCCACCTACGAGCGTGTTATTCAACAGATTGTTGATCTTGGTATTGGTGGCCAAACTCATTTGATGGGTACTCGCAAAGACGTGCCGAACCTATTAGTTGGAATGGATTTGTTTTGCCTGGCGACTAAAGAGGAGGCCGGCGGTACAGTTTTTGTTGAAGCGGCAGCACATCGGCTTGCAGTCATTGCGACAAATGTCGGTGGCGTTGGGGAAATGGTTGTCGATGGCGTGACGGGAATTCTCGTGCCTAAAGATGACGTATTAGGTTTCCGCCAGGCACTTGAGCGTTTAATTGATGATCCTGAGTTACGTCACAGGTTAGGGGGTGCGGGCTACAGCCGCGTACGCACAGGGGGTGCTTTTGATGTTTCAACCCTTTCACAGAACACCGAGCGTGTATATCGTCGCTGGTTGGCGGAATTAGCGCCACGAGAATATGCATAACAACATAAGAAAAATATGAAAACAGCGCATTGCGTTCCGGTGTTGATGTACCACCACGTTTCACCTGAAACGGGACCTATCACGACTTCACCCAAAAATTTTGAAAGTCAAATGAAGGGCTTAGTCGATGAGGGCTATACGACGTTAACTTGCGATGAGTTCGCTGACTTCCTCGATGGAAAACCTACGCCACCCAAGTCAGTTTTATTGACATTTGACGATGGCTATTTAGATAACTGGGTTTACGCACATCCAATCCTTAAAAAATATGGTCTACGCGCAACAATTTTTATTGTGACTGGTTTAATCGGTGATGGGCCAGTGCGGCCTTGCGCTGAACAGGCTGCGGAGTCGTTGCCACGTTTGCCAAGCCACTTAGAATGCAGAGCTCTTTGGGCCGCTGGCTCTACAGATTCGGCTATGTTGCGCTGGAGTGAGATCCAGGCAATGCGTGAGGCAGGAACCTTTGAGTTTCATTGTCATACCCATACGCACACCCGCTGGGATCAGGTTTCGAAAACCAGAGAGGAGTGTCTTGCGCACATGCGTAAGGAATTCGAATCATCTTGTGCGTTGCTGACAGAACACCTCGGGAGTGTGTCGCAGCACTTTTGCTGGCCGCAAGGTTATTTCGCACATGATTACACGAGCCTTGCGCAAGAGTTTGGCTTTAAATATCTATATACGACTCAGGCGTACGGACAAAATTTATGCGCTTCGGATCCCGCACACATTTATCGTTTCGCGGTAAAAAATCGTGGCGCCCGTTGGTTTCTCCAGCGTGTTTGGACTGCATCGCATCCTATCGTGGGGCCTCTTTACAATAAATGGCGATCATGGAAACGCAAACTTCGCGCCTAGGACTTGGCCTGTCGGTGATTATCATCACCAAAAACGAGGCGGCACACATTGAGGCGTGCCTTGCTTCGGTGTCGTTCGCTGATGAGATCATCGTTCTGGACTCTGGCAGTACCGATGGTACGGTCGAGATCGCTCGCAGCCTTGGAGCAACAGTCCACCAGTCCCCTGATTGGCCGGGTTTTGGACCGCAAAAAAACCGTGCACTCGCGCTAGCAACCCAAGAGTGGGTGTTCTCGATCGACGCAGATGAACGCGTGACCCCCGAGTTGCGTCAAGAAATCATTGATACTCTCCGATCGCCCACGCGCACGGGTTACGAAGTGCTTCGTTTGTCTGAGTTCTGCGGCAAGCCCATTCGTCACAGTGGTTGGTGGCCCGATCCTGTATTACGACTTTTTAGACGTCATTCTGGAAAATTTAACGACGTACTGGTACATGAAAGCGTGTCGCTATCCGACGGCAAGCCCGGTCGTTTTAAATCGCACCTGTTGCATTACCCGCACCCAACGCTGGACTCTTTGATTGATAAAGTGAACCGATATTCAGGTGAAGCTGCCAAGATGATGTTCGCAGATGGTAAGCGTGCGGGATTGCCGATGGTTATTGTGCACAGTGTGTGGACATTCATCCGTATTTATTTCATAAGACTCGGCCTGTTGGATGGTCGGCACGGCTTTGTTTTGGCTGTCACAGCCGCATCCGGTAATTTCTTACGTTATTCCAAGTTGATGTTTTTGAGCGAGGCTAGTGATTCATCCGACGCTCAAGAGAAAAATCGAAAATCATGAAGATTTTGTACACAAACTTCCATATACGGAATGGCGGCGGGCACGTAACCTACATTCTTCATCTGATCCAAGGTTTGTCAGAGGAACACCAAATAACGGTCGCGACGCCGGCTAGCAGTCGGCTATACCGTCACGCGTCTGGGTTGAAAGGCGTGCGTTTAGTTGACATGTCTTACACGACGAGACCTTCCTCGTGGCTGAAGCCGCGTGCGCAATTGCGGGCGCTGATCGAACGCGAGCGTTTCGATGTTATCCATGTCAACGGTTCGGGAGATCATAAACAGGTCATGTTGGCTTTGGTCGGCATACACCCGCGCCCGCGTATCGTCTTTACCAAACATAATGATCACGCACTCAAGAGTTTCGGCCATTCACTACGGGCGAGATGGGCGACTGACTGTGTCATCGCAGTAAGTGATTATATTAAAGACTTAGTGCTTGACTCTCCATACAAGCGATGCGACGTACGAACTATTCGACATGGAATAAATACGAATTTTTTTGCGCCGGTCTCCCAAGATGAGCGGCTAGCCTTGCGTACGGCTCAGCTTGGTTCGCTTGCCGCGGATAAGCTGGTTCTAGTCAGCACTGCTGGTACCGACTACGAGAAAGGTTGGCTTGATCTCGTCGCGGGGGTTGCACTTTTGCCCGAGCGACTTAGGCAGCGCTTCCATATCGTCGTCGCCGGTGATTACCCCAGTGCCGAAAAACTCGCGCGCGTGGAGGCGCTCGGTATGTCTGGACAAGTTAGCTATCCAGGACTGATTGATGATGTGCGTGCTGTCTTGGCGGCAGGCGACATCGGATACGTCCTGTCATATCAAGAAGCTTTGTCCTTTGCGTGTCGAGAATTGATGGCGCTTGGGCTTCCTGTACTGGTCACGAGAGTGGGGGGGCTGCCTGAGAATTTGATCGAAAATGAATCAGGTTGGATTGTGCCACCCCAATCGCCAGAGCAAATTGCGTTAACCTTGAAACAGATTTTGGAATATCCAGAGCTCGTTAAACAGATGGGGCAGCGGGCACGTGAACATGCAGTGAGGCATTTTCAGCTATCGGACTTTGTGCAGCAAACCCTAAACGCCTATCGTCCAGCAGTCGTGAGTCAAGTGTGAGTCAGTCCATTCCAATCTTGATGTATCACCAAGTCGCGCCACCCGCGCCGCGTGGTACACAGTTTCGCGGCTTGACTGTGCATCCTTCAAGCTTCCGTCGTCAAATGACATGGATGAAGCGCTTGGGATACCAAGGTCTTAGCATGCGGGATTTGACGCCTTATCTGAGGGGCGAGCGCAGGGGAAAAGTCTTTGGAATTACGTTTGATGACGGTTTTTCCAATGTCTTTGAGAACGCCTTGCCTGTGCTGTCGGAGCTTGGATTCACCTCGACCAATTATTTTGTAGCCAACCAATTTGGCGGCAGTAACGTGTGGGATCAAGACAAGAACATTCCTTTTGCAGCCTTGATGTCTGCCCAACAGGTGCGTGCTTGGGCAGCTGCTGGTCAAGAGGTGGGGTCGCATACACTGGATCATGTGCATTTGCCGGAGGTCTCCACGCAAGAGGCACGGCGGCAGATTATGCTCTCCAAGGAGATCTTGTCGCAAGAGTCTGGTAGTGATGTGACGGCCTTTTGTTATCCGTATGGCGACTTCACGTCAGAGCACGGGTTGTTTGCCAAAGAAGCAGGGTATACGAACGCTACGACAACCGGGCGTGGCTTGGCGAATGTCTCAGACGATCCGTTTTTTTTACCCAGAGTTGGTATTTGGCGTACGACTCATATGCTTCGCTTTTTTCAGAAGTGTTTGACTCGTCATGAGGATCGTCGACGTGGCTGAGCGTTTGCGCATCGCGCTTCTCACCAAGCGCTTTGGACATAAGTTTGGTGGTGCCGAGTCGTATGCTGTGAGTCTGTTTCGAGTTTTGTCACAACGACATGACGTTACGGTATTTGCGCGTAAATTTGATCATAATCTTCCAATAAAAGAACGTGTCATCTCGATTCCAGAGTGGTATCCGAACTGGTTGCGCGTGTGGTTGTTTGCAAGGCGTTGCGCGGCGCTTACACGATCAGGCTTTGACATCATCCATAGTCACACGAATGCTGGATCGGCAAACATTCAGGTGATGCATGTCTCCCCCGTACGCTACCGACGATTTTTCCACCGTACTTTTTTTCAAAAACTACTGGTGTGGCTCACTCCGGTTCAGCTGGCGTACTTGTCGATGGAGTCACGGGCAGTTAAGCCGGCGATGGGACATATTCTTGTCGCAGTCTCGCCATTGATGAGGCAGCAGCTTAAGCAAGCCTACGGACAACAGCTGGCCGTTGAGGTGATTACTCCGGGCGCTGAGCCGGGGCGGTCCGATGATATTGTGCGCCAACGTGTTCGCAGAGAGCTAGGTTGGGGGCAAGAAGATATCGGTTGTTTGCTCGTTGCTCGTAACCCGCTTAGAAAGGGTTTGATTGCTGTATTGCGTGCGATGCTCACATTGCCAGGTCATTTCAGGCTTGCAGTGGTTGGTGCAGGTCCTGAAGTGCATGAGGTTGTAGCGTCGCAGTTTGCTGGTTTACGGAGCCGTGTGAGTCTTATCGCGGCTACACCAGAAGTGTCTCCGTATTATCTCGCAGCAGATGTGTATGTGCACCCAACGTTGCAAGATAGCTTTGGGATGGCGCCACTTGAAGCCATGGCGCATGGCGTGCCTGTTGTGTTGAGTGGTGTGGAGCACTGCGGCTTTGCACATTATGTGACGCACCAAGAGAACGCATGGGTGCTGTCTGACCCACAGGATTCCGATGAGATCGCAGCGGGTATTCTCGCACTCGGATTAGATGCCGCCGTTCGCGAGCGTTTGATTCTAAATGCGACTAGGCTTGCTGCTGATTTCTCTTGGGAAGCCATCGCCGAGCAGTACGAGAGGCTATATGAAAAAAGTCTCGCCGCGCGCCATGGTGAGCGCGCATGAATGAAACACTCAGATCCAGCCGCGTAATCGATAGCCTAGTAGTCCTAGGTACTCTTTGATGATGGTGCGGCTCGCCTCGAGGCTGCGAATATGTGGCCACCAAAGGGCAGGTGGCTCCTCTTCCGGCAGCACAATTTGGGGCGCACTGTTGGCCGGTATGGCCTTAATTCCTCGTTTTTCAGCCGCTGCTTGGGCGCGAGGCATGTGCAGTGCCGATGTCACCAATAACGCGGAGTTAATTTTGTGAGATCTCAGTAGGATCTCGCTATAACGCAGGTTTTCGTAGGTGTTACGACTCTCGTTCTCTAGAATAATGGCAGAGTCTGGTATGCCGCGTTGTTTGAGAAGCCTGGCCATTCCCTGCGCCTCGCTCACTTTGCCTTCTCGAGCGCCGCCCGAAAGTAATATCCTGGGCGCGCGTCCTGCAAGATAGAGTGCTTCAGCGCGGTCGATGCGATCCACCGCAGTCGCCCTGTTATAGGGTTCAAACCAATTTGCGCGGTTAGCCTGTGTGTTGCCTCCGAGCACAATGATGACATCTGCCTTTGGGAGTTCACGTGGCGTTTTGTATGGATACTTTTCTTCAAGTAACTGCCCGAAATGTATCGATGTAATGGGAAGAGACCAGACCCCCACCCATGCAATTGCCACGAGCGTTAATAATATGGCCAAGCGTTTGAACGAAAACAGTGCAACAACTACGGCGGCCGTCAGCAGGATGAGGCAGAGCCCAGGCGGATAAAGCAACAGTCCGGACAAGGGGATGTCTGAGAGCACGACGCTTATACCTTTTGCGCGCTGAGCAGCTGTTGGACGCGCGCGATGGTTTCACCTAATTGAGGCCACCGACTATTTGTTCCCAAAAGTGTTGCGTCCGGATTCCAAGGGCCTGTGCGCGCGGGATCTGTTACCCCAAAAAGGGTTATTTGCCTCGCGCCTGCTGCAGCACAAAGGTGTGAGACACCTGAATCGTTACACACGACAAGTTTGGCATGACGCGTGAGCGCGCAAAAAGCACCGAGTTCAAGCGGACGAATTTGTATTGCGGTGGGTGTCGTGCGAAACGCGCTGTCGACTTCTTCATCGGGTGGGCACATCGCCACCTTGACTTTATTGTTTTGCAGGACACGCGTGAAGGCGTCAAAGTGCGGCCAAACTTTACCTTGACCTTTGTGCCGTCCCGTAGCCGTTGGGGCAATCAAGACAAACTCACCCGACGTTAAGCCAGCCTCTTTCAGGGCAGATACAGCCGCTTGATCATGATGCTTCGCCAAGGGAAGCCGAAGTCTAGCTGCCGGGGCGTGGTCGGTCACTTCATGCCCCCATGCTTTGAGTGCGCGTTGCGTCAACTCTAACCACGACTCGACCGCATGGCAGTTCATAGCCGGCTTAGTAAACCCCCAGCGCAGGAGTAGGCTGCGTCCGTCATCACGCCAGCCAGCAGATGGTAAACCCGCTAGACGAAAACTGAGCGCGCTCGACAGCGAGTCAGGCATTAACAGTCCACGGCGGTAATTAGGATGTTCTTTGAGAAAAAGTTTCACCGAGCGCATGTTGCCTAGTACCGAGTCTGTCATCGGCACGAAGCCTGCAATCGATTTGCCAGCTAGGAGAGAACGCGCCCAAGGGCGCCCACACAGCGCATATGGAATCTTGTGTTGATCTAAAAGATCGAGCGCCGGAAGGACCATACAGACGTCGCCCACCCAGTTGGGCAGACGAACCAGAACCGGGTCTCGGCTGGGAGTTGATGCATTTGCTTTCATAGACCGTAAGGATACGATAGCCTGGCCGACCTTCCAAGTGATCCTTGGTGGTTTGGACGGGTAAAATCAACACTTCTCGAATTTTAGAGTCACATCTTGAACTCATCCACTAGATCGGCGCCTGCCACTGCGGAGCCGACCAATAAGAACCTTTGGGGCCGTATTTACGGTCGGGTTGGCGCGTATTGGAAAGGGTTGGCACTTGCCGTATTCTTCATGGCGGGTGCGGCGGCGACTCAGCCCACACTTGCAGTGGCGATGAAGCCTTTACTAGATGAAGGGTTTTCTGGCGCAAAGCCGGAATACGTTTGGCAGGTGCCTATTGCCATTATTGGCCTGATTACTTTGCGAGGCGTTTGTAATTTTTTTAGTGATTACTTGTTGGCATGGGTTGCCAACAATGTTTTGCTTGGCGTGCGCGCCGACATGTTTGAGAAGCTGCTGTCCATGCCAGACAGCGAGTTCAAGAAAGGCGATACGGGACGGCTCCTTAACCGTTTTACCGTTGATGCAGGCAATGTGACCGGGTATGCCACTGATGTGCTGACGGTCATCGTGCGCGAGTCCTTGGTCGTTTTGGCGATGATCGCGGTTCTCCTCTACATGTCGTGGGAGTTGACGCTGATTATTCTCGTCACCATGCCTATTTCTGTGCTGATCTCGCGCGCCTTTATCGCGCGGTTGCGCCGAATCAATCGCGACACCGTCAATATGAATGCCGAACTAACGCGTGTGGTCAGCGAAGGTATCGATGGGCAACGCGTGATTAAGCTCTTTGATGGCTATGCTTTTGAGCGTAAGCGATTCTCGTATGTCAGCGGTAGATTGCGTCGTTTCGATATGCGTGCCGCAACGTCCGACGCTGCGATGACACCGATTACACAAGTTGTCACTGCGATTGCAGTGGCCGCAGTGATTGCTGTGGCTTTGAATCAGGCGAATATGGGGACGCTGACCGTGGGCAGCTTCGCTGCATTTATGGCTGCCTTGGCGCAGATTTTTGATCCCATTAAGCGGCTAACGAAAGTGGCAGGACGGATGCAAAAAATGCTGGTGTCCGCTGAGAGCGTTTTTACGCTGGTGGATCAAGCTTCCGAGCCTGATTCGGGCAAAAACACTTTGGGCGGTCGAGCGCTAGGAAAGGTCGAGTTTCGAGGTGTTTCTCATCGGTTTGCTGATGGGCAAACGAACACACTGTCTGACGTCAGCATCACCGTTGAGCCCGGTCAGACCGTCGCCTTAGTCGGGCGGTCGGGCAGCGGCAAAACGACGTTAGTCAACATGCTTCCTCGTTTCGTGTTACCCACGCAGGGACAAGTCTGTATAGATGGCTGTGACATCGCGACTTTGCGGTTGCATGACCTCCGAGAGCAGTTGTCTCTCGTGAGCCAAGATGTTGTGTTGTTCGACGATACGATTGCCGTGAACGTCGGCTACGGAGCTTTGCATGATGCCTCCGAGCAAGAAATTCGCGAGGCGTTGCGCGCTGCGAACTTATTAGATTTTGTTGATGCACTCCCTCTCGGTTTGCAGACGCAGGTTGGTGAAAATGCGACGCGACTGTCTGGCGGTCAGCGTCAACGACTTGCTATCGCTCGGGCATTAATCAAGAATGCACCGATACTGATTTTGGACGAGGCGACATCAGCCCTCGACAACGAGTCAGAGCGACAGGTTCAGGCATCCCTCGAGACCTTAATGAAAGGGCGTACGACGTTGGTGATTGCCCATCGCTTGTCGACAGTACAGAATGCAGACAAAATCGTGGTGATGGATCATGGCGTGGTCGTGGAGTATGGCTCACATCAAGAATTAATAGCGAAGGAGGGCGCTTACGCAGCTCTCTATCAAATGCAATTCAGGGACGAGTAATCATGAGTGACGCCAAGTCAAGCCAGCGAGAACGTCTTATCCGCGCGATCGCGGCTCGGTTTGGAACAGAGTTTGCGCCTTCGGCCTCCGATCTTGATCGGCTCGCTCAAGATATGCCCGGTATCGATGAGTTGGTTCGCATGCTTGAACATAGTTCGCATCGTCGTTGGACCGAACGCCCCGTTGATGCCGAGCTCTTGCAGGTTTTGTTTGCGGCAGCTTTGTCAGCACCATCGAAGTCTGACTTGCAACAGGCGGACATTATTCATGTGAAGGACCGTCTGAAAGCACAAGCTCTTACGGAGCTGATTCCAGACATGCCATGGATCAGCCAAGCACCGGTTGTGTTGGTGTTTTGTGGAAACAATCGTCGTAC
>JACCDO011072370.1_pt1 | contig 25816 bp, 32 predicted proteins | sample 7446101 | NCBI WGS metagenome assembly JACCDO01 (sample SAMN15323440, study PRJNA562643) | freshwater metagenome | isolation source: river surface water | place: USA:Blue River Watershed | collected 2017-08-16 | reverse complement strand
TTGAGCAAGAAACTCGCAACAGCGGAGCAAAACAAGGCGGCGGTCTAGACAACGCAATTTTTCCGTTCTGGAACATCCCTGAAAATTCTACAGCAGTGATTCGTTTCCTACCAGACGGAGATGAAACAAACACTTTCCCATGGCGCGAACGCCAAATGATTAATTTGGAATTTGCCGGCGTTAAAGGCGGCGATGAAAGTAAGCGTGTGACTGTTAAAGTCCCATGTATGGAAATGTGGAAAGAAACTTGCCCTATCCACGCAGAGATTCGTCCTTGGTTTAAGGATAAGAGTCTTGAGGATCTAGGTCGCAAGTATTGGAAGAAAAAATCTTACGTGTTCCAAGGCTTTGTTGTTCAAAGCAGCCTTGCAGAAGAAAACATTCCTGAGAATCCTATTCGTCGATTCGTTATTAACACCAGCATCTTTAACATTGTTAAAGGCGCACTGATGGACCCGGATATGGAAAGTTTGTTTACTGATTATGAAAACGGCACTGACTTCCGTTTGATCAAAACAACTAAAGGTCAATACGCAGACTACAGCACATCTAGCTTTGCTCGTAAAGAGCGTGGCTTGAATGAAGTTGAACTTCAGGCAATTGCCGATCACGGTTTGTATAACTTGAACGACTTTATGCCCAAGAAGCCTACTAAGGAAGAAGTTGATATCATTTATGATATGTTCAAAGCCAGTGTAGATGGTGAGTTGTATGATCCTCAACGTTGGGGTCAATACTTTAAACCAGGTGGCGTAAACCTTGGTTCTATTACAGGGACTCCTGCTAGCGGAGAAGAAGCAAGTGCTCCTAAAGCCAGTGCACCTGCTCCTGCTAAACCAGCAGTTGTAGCAAAGCCTGCGGTAGTAGACAGCGAGGACGATGATCCTCCATTCGAAACAGATAGCACTCCTGCGCCAGAAGGCAAGAAGAACGTCAACGACATTCTTGCTATGATTCGCAACCGTCAGCAAAAGTAAAGACAGGGGCTTCGGCCCTTGTTTAACCAATGCTTAAAAAACGTTTATTATCTAGGAGCAGAGAATATCCTATGACATTACCAGACGAACGATATAGAAGTTTGGTGCAGACCAAAAAATTTCTTACGGAGCTCATGAGTCCTCATATGACTCCCAGGGTGCCCAAAGACATTAGAAATCAAGCTCGTTGGCTTCTACGACATTGGCCCGATGATTATCATCTAGAAATGATGACCATTGACATGCCCAATCACTTTGCTAAACAAATGGAGCCTCTAACAAGAATGATTATGGTCTACGATCAAGAACAAAAGGAAGAACAAAATGACAAAACCATTTGACGTAAGTAAATTTAGAAAAAGCATTACTAAGAGTATCGATGGACTTAGTATTGGCTTTAACGATCCTACAGATTGGATCAGCACAGGTAACTATACACTAAACTATTTGATTAGTGGCGACTTTTTCAAAGGCGTGCCAATGGGCAAGGTTACTGTGTTCGCCGGTGAATCTGGCGCAGGTAAAAGTTATATCTGTTCAGGTAACTTAATCCGTCATGCTCAAGAACAAGGCATTTATGTTGTGCTAATTGACAGCGAAAACGCACTTGACGAAGCATGGCTTCATGCACTTGGCGTAGATACTGGCGAAGAGAAGCTACTCAAACTCAACATGGCCATGATCGATGATGTAGCCAAAACGATTACAAACTTTGTATCAGAATATAAAGCACTACCTGAAGATGAGCGTCCAAAAGTCTTATTTGTAGTTGACAGTTTGGGTATGTTGCTAACACCTACTGACGTTAATCAGTTTGAAGCAGGCGACTTGAAAGGTGACATGGGTCGTAAGCCCAAGGCACTAACAGCACTGGTTCGTAACTGTGTTAACATGTTTGGTAACTTGAATATTGGTTTGGTTGCAACTAATCACACATACGCAAGTCAGGATATGTTTGACCCAGATGATAAGATCAGTGGTGGTCAAGGCTTTATCTATGCTAGCAGTATTGTTGTTGCTATGCGTAAGTTGAAGTTGAAGCTAGACGAAGAAGGCAATAAGACTACAACAGTTAACGGTATTCGTGCTAGTTGTAAGATTATGAAAACTCGTTATGCTAAACCTTTTGAAAGTGTTCACGTTCAGATTCCTTATTCGACAGGTATGAGTCCATACAGTGGCCTATTCGACATGCTAGAAGAACGCGGTAGCTTGAAGCGTGAAGGCAACAGTTATCTATACACAACTAAGGATGGTGAAATCTTTAAGGCTATGCGTAAAGGCTGGACCAATGATTTGTTAGACAAAGTCATGGCCGATATCATGCTTCGAGATTTGACTAAAGAAGTAAATACAGCGACTGGAACTGATGGAGAATAAGAAAACTATGTTGCACGAAGATGAAGTCAATCTAATTGTTGACGTATGGACAAGCGTCAAGACCTATATTGATAAAAAAGAACGTTATGATGCCGCAAGTGCATTTTTGCGTAGCCTAGAGAATCACTATGACATGGACAGTGTCAGTGAGGAACTACTAGGCAACGATAATGTTCTTGATACTGTAATTGCTGACATCTATGGCACTTCTGACTTTGACGAGGACGAAGGCTACGAAGAAGACAATTACGACAGCGACTACGACGACGAATGAGCGATTGGTATAGAAGGGTATCGGACGATGTTACGGCATTGCCCGATGCCATTTCATATTATGAATCTGAATTGTCTGGGGCTAAGTTAGAAACTAGCCTCAAAGGCAATTTAGAAATGAACTCTAGGCTAATGCCTGGTATAGTTGAACACAGGTTCAATCAATTGCAAGAAATCGAAGCTATACTTGAATACCTTAATATTCAACTTAGAAAAAAGCGTAGCGAAGTCTTTAAGAAGTTTATTGAAAACTACAACCGAGCACTAAGCAGTCGTGATGCTGAAAAGTATGTAGACGGTGATGCAGAAGTCTACCAATGGCAACTATTGATCAACGAGTTTGCTATGGTGCGTAACAAGTATCTTGGCTTGATGAAAGCTATTGATGCCAAACAATTCCAAATCAACAACATTACTAAACTCCGTGTAGCTGGCATGGAAGACACTACCCTTGGCTAAGTATAAGTATGCCATTGATATATAAATTTTTTACCGTAAAAAATCAAGAAGAATTGTCTGGTAAAATATACAATTATCTTAAAGATCACACTGATGTGTTTACCAAAAAATTATCATGGTTGAACATAGATATAAAAAATTTAATAGAACATATCCCTGAATTCGAAGAAGCTATGAAAGTAGTTACTGATTCTCCGATATCATTTGCTTCTGTAATATATAAAGCTCCGGGTCATGATGGAGGCGAACATATTGACTACAGTAGGGCGGTTAGAGTTTTGTTTCCTGTAAAAAATTGTCAAGGATCTTATACAAAGTTTTTTGACTTAAATGGAAATTCGGTGCGCGATGTTAGAACCGATGTTGCAACTTGGATAGAAATCGATAGAAAATTTCCTTTAAAAGAAATTGCATCGGTTGAATTGACTCGACCCATTGTGTTCGATTCCGGAGTCCCGCATGGAGTGTTTACTAACCCTTTATGTAATGGTCCAAGGTTAACAATTACAGTAGGGTTCGTTCATGAGCCTCGATCCTACTTAGATAATTGACACAAACTGAACTTCTTGCTATAATAGCATTATTGTAGTAAAAGGAGTTTATATGCAGTTCACGCTGATTACCCCAAAAGGCAAAATTTACACCTTTTACTTGGAAGCTACTGCTATTTGCTTCCAGCAAGCATACGGCGGAACTTTGTTTAATACTTCAGTATTACAAACCGAAACTGTTTAATTGACACAAATTGGCACTTGTGGTATAATACAAGAACAGTAAGCAAATGGGTTGTTTATTGTTTTTTTAAAATAGACAGAGAAAGGAATTCATATGTCTAAATCACTTTCAGCTGAAGTTATTGCTTATCTCCAACGTCAAAAAGCACTAGGTCGCAAGTCAGTTTTCCGGACCGCCATTTATGCCGTGATGGAAGATCGCTATGGATGGACAGCAGACGGCCGTATGCTCACAGTAGCCGGTTTAAAGGCCGCCGCGCAAGCCGTTGGCGGCACTTATGTTAACGACAACGGCCGCGCTCGAGTTGTTTTCTAAATTGACACAAATTGGCACTCGTGCTATAATACATTTTTAGTTAACAAAACAGGAGTTTTGCAATGGCCCAAGTTACTATTTTGCGTGGCGAGTATCGTAATAACAAGATTAAGAACCAAACGTTCCGTCTTGTTGCAGACCTTAAGCAAGGCGCCAAAGGCAATTATGTTACTATTGAAGATGACGGTAGCTTGGGCTATCCAGGCAAAGCAATTCGAGTAAAAGTAAAAAGCATGGAGGATATTACAGTGAGTGGTCAAACAGTAGCAGATATGTCAGATAGTCAGCGCCGCAAGGCCGCTAAAGATGATGGTAGTGTGTTCAGCATTGTTAAGCCCGCTGAACCCGAAGTTTATACTGAAAGTGAAGAAGCCGCCATTGAGCGTATTCGTGAACGTTTTGACATTCTTGACGAGATGTCTGAAGGTTGCACAACCGGTGCAGTTCGTGCAATGATTGTTAGTGGCCCTCCTGGCGTTGGTAAATCCTTTGGTGTTGAGAAGGTGCTAGAACAAGCTAGCCTCTTTGACAAGATGGCTCAACGCAAGAACCGTTTTGAAGTTGTTAAAGGTGCAATGTCAGCCATTGGCCTGTATGCTAAACTGTTCAAGTTTAGTGACCCTAATAACGTGCTAGTGTTTGACGACTGCGACAGCATTTTGCTCGACGACCTGTCGCTGAACATTCTCAAGGCTGCTCTTGACAGTTCTAAGAAGCGTTACATTTCTTGGAACACTGACAGCTCTATGTTGCGTCGTGAAGGTGTACCGGATCGTTTTGAATTCAAAGGTAGTGTGATTTTCATCACTAACATTAAGTTTGAGCACGTTCGTAGCAAGAAGCTCAAGGACCACTTGGATGCATTGGAAAGCCGTTGCCACTATTTGGACTTGACCTTGGATACCCAACGTGACAAGTTCCTGCGTATTAAGCAGATTGTCCGTGATGGTATGCTTGACAGCTACGACTTTGACGATGGCGCTAGCGACGAGATTGTGGACTATGTGTGGGAACAACGAGCACGCCTGCGTGAACTGAGCCTGCGTACCGTTCTTAAGATTGCAGACTTGCGTAAGATGAGCGCTCATAACTGGAAGCGTCTTGCAGAGACAACTATTCTTAAGCGAGCTGAGGCTTAACAAAAAGGGCTTAGGCCCTTTTTGATTGGCATAAATTGGTTTCGGTGTTATAATTAATGTATTGATAACAAAGGACAGTGATGAATCTCAAACTTACGTCAGTCGCTATAGCAGTTGGGCTATTTGCAGGAAGTGTGCAAGCTCAGGTTTTTGCAAATAAAGAACTAGATACACAGACCAAATTCCTTAATGCCGTGGGCGCACCCCAAGCATGGGCTCGTGGCATTACAGGCAAAGGTGTTATCATTGGTATCGTTGATAACGGCTTTGACGCCAATCACAGCGACATCAAAGGCAACGTTCTTGCTACAGCAAATTTTAGCGCAACCAAAACAGCCATTGGTGTCCACGGCACCCAAATGGCTAGTATTGCCGCCGGCCGACTAGATAATTATGGCACTGTTGGTGTTGCACCCGAAGCTCAACTAGTGTTGGCACAGGCAAATAGTTCTATCAGTTCCTCTAATGGACTATCAATGCAAGGTATCAATATGGCCGCCGTGCTCAAAGGTATGACATGGGCAGAAGCACAAGGTGCCAGCGTTATTAACCTTAGCTTGGGTTCTACTTATGACTCTACTTTTAAGTCTAAGACAGTTTTGCTTGACCCTAACGTAGCAGGCATTTATCGCGCCGCAGACACATACACAAATACCACCAAAGGGTATTACAGCTATCTGTATGGATCCACTTACAAAGATGTTCAAGCCTTTGCAACAGCTACAAAGAACGCTGTGGTTGTTGCCGCCGCAGGTAACAGCGCAACTCCTTATGCCCAATTCCCAGCCGCATACGCCACTCAAACAGATGCCAATGGCAACTTGCTTATGGGCGGTCGTGTGCTGATTGTCGGTAATGTAGTAGGTGATGGTCGAGGCGGTTGGGTGATGAATAAAGATTCTAGCCAAGCCGGTTCATTGTGCAACAACATTGTTGGCAAAACTTGCCAAGACAAATACTATGTTAAAGACTTTTATGTTGTAGCACCGGGCACTGGTATGTGGGGTGCAGTCCCCGATGCCGCACGAACTGCCGCAGGTATTGCCAGCGGACAAACAAACGGCATTGGCGGTGTAACAGGTTCTAGTCCTGCGGCCGCAGTAGTAAGTGGTGGTGTTGCTCTTATTAAACAAGCATGGCCGCAACTTAGTGCCGCACAGATTGTCCACTTGGTTAAGACTACTGCAACAGACATGGGTAAGCCGGGTGTTGATGAAGTTTACGGCTATGGCATGGTGAACTTCGATAAGGCTACACAACCGCAAGGAATTGTTAAGATTGCTAACTTTAAAGGTTATGGTCTTGCAACAGCGGCACCTATTACTTCAACTGGTGTAGCAACCAGCGGTGCAGTAAGCATTAAAACAAGTAGTGTGCTTCAAAACGTTCAAGGCCTTGACAGCTTGAACCGCAACTATACACTGGACATGACTCGAGCACAGGTTGCTAATCCAGTTATGACTTATCGTGCAAGTAGCGCATACTTAGCAATGAGTCCGCTTGGTTACAATGAAGTGTCAGTTCCTGTAAATGAGAACTATAGTTTTAAAATGATGCAAAGTCGAGCAGGCTTTGCAACTGAAGTGACCCAGACAGCAGGCGATGTTAGCTACAGTATGCAAGTTGGTAGCATGTCAGAACATGCAGGATTCCTGGGCACGTATGGCGCAGGCATGATGGCATTTGGTGATAGCTCTACTACCTATATGCAACTGGGCACTGAGAAGAAATTTGGTGATGTTGCAGTATTTGGTAGTTATGGTATGGGCGTCACTCGTGCAGGAAGTGTGGCAGACAGCATGATCCAACTTAACGGCAAGATTATCAGCGAAACATGGCGCCTTGGTCTTGCTAAGAACAATGTGTTCCAAACTAAAGACAGCCTGAGCTTGGCAGTAGTGAGCCCGGTTGCAGTGCGTCAAGGTTCAGCACAAGTTACTGCGGTAACTGGCTACGAATTTACCGACAATGGTGATGGTGCAGATGCTAAGTCTGTTGTTAGCACTGAAACAGTTAGCCTTCGTCCTACTACTCGTCCAATGGACTTGGTGCTAGGTTATACAGTAGTAGGTAAAGGCTACAGCAAGATCAATGTGAATTTTGCAAAGCAGTTCAATGTAGGTGGCGTTGCAGGTAACAGTGCATACGGTGTTGGTGTAACGGGTGTTTATCAATTTTAATAGAAAGTAAATCATGACAACTTATGCTCAGAAAGCAAATGCGTTTTATAATCAAACTACTAGTCATTTTATTTCTCTTCGAGAACGACTGAATGAAAGTTTAAGTGAACTATATGAATTTCAGTTAGAAGGTGTCATCGCAGAATTCAAAAGAAAACATAAAGATTGGTCGCAATTTGCAGACCTACATCTATGTCGAGCTATTACTACTACAATGGATAAAATCCTTGTAGATTCTACGATGCAACGACAAGTCAATTTCCCTCATATCCTTAAGATCTTGCAGAACTTCAAAGAAACAATGGTCATGGCTATTCAAGTGTATGAAGATCCTGCCAAGCCCGGATATTATATTGCATGGGATGGACAGCACACTGCCCTGGTTTTATATATTCTTGCCACTAAAATCTTTGGTGAGCGTGTCGCACAACTAAGTATTCCGGTCGTTGTATATCCTGTTAAAATGAAAGCAGAAATTCGTCGTAACTTTATTTTGCTTAATGGTGATGCCAAAGAACCGTTGGAGTTTATTGATATTTTCCGTCAAATGGTTTGTGGTGTTAGGATTGACGGCGCCGATGATCCAATTTGGGAACAAGCTGAATTGAAACAGCAATATCTAGAAAAGGCCGGCCTGTTTGCTACCAATAGTAAATTCGGAGACGAAGATGAACCTGGAGCATTCACATTGTTAGCTGATACTTTAATGAGTAATAGTGAAAAGACTCTTAAAGACCCAGAAGTTACAAGAATGTTTTCTGAATATTGGGCAATCTTAAATCATGAACGTTCGGTAGATGCAAAAGAAGCTCGCCAATTATACGAGTATTTCAATCTTTGTTTCGAACAAGGGATCACTGTTGACAAAGACTATCTTGTAAATTTTGCACAATTTACTAAAGATTATTTCGAAGCCGACTTTAGTCCGTCTGGCCCATTTTGGGCTAAAGTTAAAGATGCTTATACCAAATGGTATATTAGTGTTACGCCTGACATCGAATATAACGCATCAGGAGATCCTATTGTCCGTGGTTTTAGTTCAGAATGGCGTTGTGGCGGCCCGTTCCTTATTGCTCAACTAAAGAAGAGCACTAAGTTACTTACACCTAGTTATAGTGCTAATAATGGTTTTGTAGTTAAGAAAGATTGGTTGTGGCAATGAGTAAACTTCGTAATCCAGACTATGATGAATATAAATCACAGGGAGTGATTAAAGAACAATATAAATCTAGATGTAAATGTAAGTTAGAAGATTGTTCTAATCCATTAACATTATATGAAGGCCCCGGGAGCGATAGTTACTGTCGAGAACATCAACTGCAATTAACAGAGTATGGCGGGATGGGAAAAGCAGATCGCCCGCATACTTTTTATCGTGGTTGGGTATGCGAGAAGTGTGCTTACGATCCTCGTATCGATCCACAGTTTGACGATATTGAAGATCCGTTTCATAAGTTACGTTGTATGCGAGGTGTGATGCACGGCGACCATTTAGAACGTAAAAGTGACGGCGGAGCTGATATTGCGGATAACATTCAAACTCTTTGCTGTCGCTGTCATATGATTAAAACTTACAAGGAAAAGGATTACCTTAAAGGAAATCAATTGACATAATCATGAATGGTCCTTATAATTAAACAAAAGGACCATTCATGATAGAACTGTTTTCAACAATCAAACAAATACTTCCAGAACTGTGCAAGGAATGGAACGAAAAGAAGCTACCTCAATTTGAATCATTGGTAGAGAAGAATTTTAAAGAATACTTTGCTGGCAAAAAGACACAAGAAAAAACAAAAATGGTTGCACCCATTCTTGATGTAATTTTTGCCAGACTGGTTAACTCTCTGTTACCAGATTTTAAAGTAGATGAAGGAGTTGGTAGAGACTACAATTATAAAGGCACGCCGTTAGAATCTAAGATTACATTTTGCACAGGCAATACTTGGACTGGTAACGGCTTCTTTAAAACACCCGTCTATATACTGCTTCGTTTCGATATATCAGATGATGGTATCATTACAGACATGTTTGCTTGCTCTGTTGATTTGTCTGTATGTAAAAGTGCGTGGACCATTCCTGAAGCATCTTCTGGATCGGAAGATAAAAAAAGAACTCATAACTTTTCTGGCTTGGCATTACTGGCAGAAGATTTGTCTAAGATAAATCAAATTACAGGAACTTTTAAGCCTAATAAAAAGTTCCTAAGACCACAATTAGTTAAAGTTTAATAGAAGCGACCCCGGGGTCGCTTTTTATTGCCGATGCTGATCTATAAATACTGGCATGATAACGGATAAGCGGTTGGGCTATTATACTTGTGCAGGTTTAGAATTCGAATCCAAGATACAAGCAGCCTTCTATTCAGTAAAAACAGGACAGCCTATAGCATGGCATTTTAATGACGAAGTGTTTTCAAAACACCACTGGAATGAACCAACTGAAACTTTAGATCAACTCTATGATCGCCGCTGTAGAGACATCAGAGAAAAATACGATTATGTAATGTTAAGTTATAGTGGCGGTGCTGACAGTCATAATATATTAGCTAGCTTTGTTAGACAAGGACTTCATATAGATGAAATTATTGTTAATACAATGGACAAAGCTAATAATAAATTTACAAACATAGATGCCACTGACCTTCGTGCTGAAAATGCAGGGGCAGAATTTCATTTGCAGACCGTGCCTCGGTTAAAAGAAATAGCAGGCAAAATACCTAATACTAAGATAACAATCTGCGACCTCAGTGATCATTTATTTGATTACATGAACAGTGCTAAAGATGCTAGTTGGGTATTAACTAGAAAAGAAGGTCTTAATCCTGCTAATGTGACTAGATTTAATTACTTACACATGTCAGATGTTAGAAAACAATTTGATCGCAGTAAATCGCTGGTTTTAATTGTAGGGGTAGATAAGCCTAGAATTTATATCAGCAACAATTATCTTTATACCAGATTCAATGATCGAGCCGCAAATATTATACCGATACCAGAACACTTAAATGAATATACAAACACAACCGTAGACTTCTTTTATTGGAGTCCATACAGTGTAGACATTATTACTAAACAAGTTTATGTAGTCCGTGCTTGGCTTAGAGCAAATCCTCAATACTTAAACTTGTTTGATCCGGCTGCAATGTCAAAGGATCACACTGTTTATAGACTTTATCATGAAAGATTATTAAGGTCGGTAATTTATACGACGTGGGATAATAATTGGTATCAAGCTGATAAAGCCCTTAAAGATTGGACCAGCGAATTTGATAGTTGGTTCGAAGAAGGATATAAAGATACCTCTGCGTATAAAATATGGAGTGCTGGTGTTGACTATGTCAAAGAAAACCTGCGACCTTTAGTAAGAGAAACTCACGGCCAGTTAGATGGATTGAATATAATTGGCAAAAACTACAAAGTTTGTCGATTAGACGAAATCACAACTTAAATACACGACTATGTTAAATTCAAAATATCCAATAATATGCGTCACTATGAATAAAGTAAGTGATTTAAACTTGGCGTTGGCATGCCATGACGCTGGCATTGTGCCTAGTTTAAGTATATACAGTAACACCGAGTTTGATTTTGATAAAACAGAATCTTATTACAATTCTACTGCCCTTAGAGACGTTGACGAATTTATGCAAAAAACAGGGTCAGATGAAATTTGTTTTGCCTTTCATGCCAGCTTAGTATACAGTGATAGATTTTTTAATAGATTCTTAAAAACCAAAAATAGATTAATAGAACTTTTAGACTGGACAAAGTCTGATGTATTGGATCAAAAAGTTGTAGAAAGACTGTCAGAATTGCAAGCACAAGGAAGAAAGATAGGATTAAAATTTAATAAATCTTCAACAGTAAGACACAAAATAGATTTTAAAAATCTATTAGACTTAACCGATCATTATGTGCTAAAAGGATCTGAAGGTGCCGGTTTAGTAGGAGAAGAAACTACTAGTGAATTAGTAAAGAATGTTCGAACACTGAGCACTAAAAATATAGTAGCATCTGGTGGCATAACTTCATCTGAAGATATTAAACGAATAATGGCGCTAGGAGCAAATTCTGTAGGTATTGGAACATTGTTTGCTATGTCTGAAGAATCCAGAATCCCTAAAGAAGTAAAGTTAAAATTACTAGAAAAAACTAAAGAAGACTTAATAAAAGTTCAAGGCACACATCAAGGAATTATGTTCACATCTATAACTGATCATAGTAATGATAACTTAGATAAGAGTTTAGTAACCGGAATCCAAACTGGTGAGCAAGGACATATTAATATGGGCAATGCTCTTTTAACTATCGACGAGATACTTCCTTTAAAGGATATTGTTGCAAGACTTGTAAAAGATTTATAATAATGAATAAAAAATTAGGTTACTACACTGTTAACGGATTAGAGTTTGAATCTAAGATCAGAGCTTGTATATACGTTACTCAAAATAATTTGCCAGAAGAAGCACTGAAGTGGCATTTTAATGATTTTGAGTTTTCTTCTTTCGATTGGACCGTGGAGCCAACAGAAAGTTTAGATGAGTTATATAATGCTCGAGCAAGACAGCTACGAGAAAAGTATGATTATCTTATACTAAGTTATAGCGCAGGAGCAGACAGTCATAATATATTGATGAGCTTTCTAAGACAAGGTTTGCATATAGATGAACTACTAATTAACACATTTGACTCTGCTCTTAAAAATGTTGAAATATCCGAAAGCAATAAAGCGTCTACTAGTGCTCCACAATCAGAACATCATTTACAAACGATCCCACGTTTGCGCGAAGTAGCAAACATGTCTCCTAATACAAAAATAACAATCGTGGATATGTCAGATCATCTTTTTAATTTCCATAATTATTATAAAGATGAAAGTTGGGTTCTTAATAGAAAAGAAGGCCTAAACCCGCTAAACGTAACCAGGTTTAATTATGTGTATATTGATCAAGTGAAAAAACAATTTGATAAAAGTAAGTCTATTGGAATTATCGCCGGTGTAGAAAAGCCAAGATTGACAATCAGTAAAGATAATACAATTTACACTTATTTCACTGATAAGGCCACAAACATATCTCCCATTACAGATAACGCAAAAGAATATGACAATGCTACATTAGAGTTATTTTATTGGGCCCCGGAATCCTTAAAGATGATATCCAAACAGTTACATACGATAAAACATCTAATAGAAACAAATTCATTGTATAGAAGTTTTTTCAAGGGACAAACGTTTCAAACTCATAGACTAATTTTAGAACCGCTTTTGAGAGGTGTGCTATATCCAACTACATGGAATAATGATTGGTACCAAGCAGAGAAAGCAGTGTCCGACTGGTTCAGCGAGTTCGACCATTGGTTTATTTTTGGACAAAAAGGAACCAAAGCTCACGATTTGTGGTATTCGGGAATCAAGTATGCAGGAGATAATGCAGGAAGTTTCGTTCGCCGTGACTCGTCAGGCAGAGCTACAGGCATTAAGCCAATATTGAAATATTACAAAATTGGCCCGTTAAATGTAACACCTGATCAGTTATAAGAGAATACTTCGGATTTTTTCCAAAGGCTTCCGCTTATGATTTTGTCATTGGTAACATTTTGATAGAATCTTTTGACTTGCCTGGGTTCGTCTATTAGGAATTTTAAAAAATTATCCATGTTCATAGCTATAGCCATTGTACCTAATGTCCCTGGACCCTGAACATTGATCCAATCTATAGATTTAAATCCTTGATTTTTAGTAAAAAATATAAGCTCGTCTCTGGTCCAATATTTTCCGTAAATAAGAGGCTTGATATAATAATCCCAACGATCAGCAGTGTTTAACCTAGTTCCGGGTTTTGTTAACCCGTTATCTCTAAAATACTCCCAGGAATTTATACAAGCCTTAAAGACATCATCATTGAGTATACTATACAACATTTCTGACGTATCACCAAATGCAATAACTTTACCTGATCTGTTTAAAAGTTTTGATGCACGATCTCTGTATATCTCGGGAGAATAATATCCTTGGTACCAGAATACTCGCAAATTTGGATCATCTCTCAACGGCTGATCTAATATTAGCACATAGGGATCGTGGTTCATTGATACAACGTTTGCATCATCTGGTAGTTTTGATACGAATATATTTTGCAATAGACTATTAGGGTGAAGGTTGTGTTCTGATGCTTCGGCTAGAATTTTTTCTTTATAGTCTTCGGGATTTATTTCAATGATATGTGTTTTTATATTATGCTTTTTATCAACTTCATGCACTTGATTTAATTCATTGTCGTTGTGCCCTGGATGCCACATGAATGCCGCTTCAAACGGAACCTGTGCATTTTTAAAACTAACGATCATAGCCTGACTGTCAACACCGCCACTGTTACTGATCCAAATGTTTGAATACATCGAACCTAACTCGTCTGCTCGTCGATCTGTTTCTTCTCGCATATTGCCGGGCTTATATCGGCATGTTGGGTATTCGACATAATATACATTGTCTTGGTCAAAACCGTAATTCATTCTACTATAGTTCCTTTATAGTCAGTGTGCTCTGTTTGTCTGAGATAATCTACTCTCTTAGACTGATTTAATATAAACAATCTAACAGTTAAATCTGTCCAGTCTAATGCAGATTCTCCTCTAAACGCATTAAAAATTTGTGTAGGGGATGTTTTCCCCTTAGGAATAATCTCCTCATCAAACCATTGATAGTCACCGAGAAATTTACTGTGTTTTTTCATAATGGTGTTTCTTATATTATGATGTTGCTCAGGCGCAATCATCCACCATTTGTAATATCCTTGACTTTCCATTTCGCTAATTAATAGATCTAACGCAGGAGCCATTATGGGTGCAGATTTATTAAAGTGATTGTATTTGCCGGCCACTTTAGTAAGCCCCACGATCCAACCTTTGAGAGTTGGAAACTTATAGCCAGTATACATAGCAACAGGGACGTTTTCGTCCATGTCGAAAACAGCAGTCATAACAGCAATATTTGTTGCCATGAATTTTTTAACCATGCTAATCATACTGACTACTTTTTCTCCATCTTTTGATACCCTAAATATCTTATCGTCTTCGGCAAATAAAACGTTAAAACAATTTTCAACTTCGTCAATCGTAATCAATCTTGTCTGGTAATTGGACATTAAATGTCTCCTAAAATATATGAAGTATTTAAGAAAAGTATCCTACAGAACTGATACAGTAAATAATACTATGATAAAAACAACCGGGATCGATAGCGATTGGGCTTATGAATACACTGATAATCGATTTGTATTACATATACAGCCTGCATCACAGCGTTTATCTTTTAGAGAAGCCTGTGTATTTAGAGCAAAAGAACTTAGCAATGCCCTTAGTAATCCTGTATTAAGTATTAGTGGCGGCTTGGATAGCCAAATTGTTTTGCATTCGTTTTATGAACAGGGCTTGAAACTGAATGGAATTTTTAGACACTTTCCTGGACATAACGATAGAGAATTAGCTAACATAAATCTTTTAAAGAAAAAATATGGATTTGATCTTAGAGTCATCGAAATTTATCCAGAAGAGCACAAAGAAGAGATAATAGCAGAATATCAAAAAACTAAAATTCCTTACAATCAATTGCTTTATAAAAAATTTTATTCTATGGTTGATGAAAAGCTAGATATTCTTCAAGGGTTAGACGGTCCAAATATTTACATGAGTAAAAACGATGGGGATCTTTATCTTTTTGAATCCTATAATTCATTTGAGTTTTCGCGCCGGCGTGCAGTCGATATGTTGAATCGCACAGGAAGATTTGTGTCTTTTGAAAAAAATAGTAACGTTTTGCTTTCTATACTCTGTGAAGAAACTATGGAAACTTTTTGCAATACATACGACTATTTTATTAACAACCAAGTCCAGGGAGTTAAAATTATCGATCTTTGGGATGTATATGTAAAGACGTATATATACTACAAATACTGGAAGAAAGAATTATCGTATTTCCCTAAGTATCAGGGTCACGAAGGAATAGACTGGATAATGAACGGTCCTATAAATGAATACGCTATAGATATGATTCCGATAAATTTAAAAAAACTAAAACAATTTTTAATATCAGGGACATCTACACAAAAATTTGTAGCAATGTCATAACGATTTTATTTGGCTCTGTATATGTGCTTTAGGTATTCTTTGGCAACATCTATTTCTATGTAATTGTCTAAATTGTGTATTAAGTTTTCTTTCCACTCCTCGTGTAAAGCTCGTTTCTCTGTAACAGACAATGCCGATATATCTTTTATACGATCAATCACATAATCTATTTCGTCAAAGACATTAGGTTCGCTGTGCCATTCTAATTTTCTAAAATCCTTAAAACCTAAGTCTTTTAGTATGCCACCTAAGTGTTTCCCGCCTAACGGAATAAATGCTTGCCCTGATGTAATCCTGATAGTGCATTTTTCTGTAAGGTTGGAGGTTGAATTGACAATGTCATTATAAAATCTAGGTTCACATGTTTCTCCTGCTACATAGAATAACGTGTTGTCATCGTCTAATATAAAGTTGCAATCCGTTTCTCTTGGCCATGGCGTAGTAGTGTTTAATACTTTTATGTCGTCTGCAGAATTTAGTAGCTCATCGGTTAAAAAAGAAAAATAAGGATGGCCAACAATTTCAGGACAACGACCGTGTGGTTGGTTATTGTCGGTCATAAAGTTAACTAATCGTTGCTTGCAAGGATTTAGTCTACTATAGCGTCCTATGTTACCAGTTAGATGTTCGCTGTCTGCTTTTAGTTGAAACAATGTTCTGTACCATCTTGGCTCGTTATGCCAGAACTCCCATACGTAAGTATCTTCGTTTATTTTCTTTTCATTAATTCTTTTAACAATACTATCACGGCCGGCAATTAATTTTTCGTTATAAGGACTGTTTTTATAGTTATAAAAAAAGAAGCCGCTTGGGAAAAAAGTAAATTTAGCATTGACCTTACTAACATTATTTTCTCTATATGGTATGTCGGTGCTACCAACTATGATAAATTCTATACGTTTGAGAATTTCTAATTCTGGCCTATCGTATATCCAACTATGCTTTGCATGATGGAATAAATCATAGCCAATTTCGTAGTGATCTATTTGTTCGCAACTAGTATCCAAAATTATTGGAATGTTTTTATCTGCTAGAAAATTTAAAACGTTATGATTGATTAGCAAAAAATCTGTAGGATTGGTTAAGTGTAATGTATGTCTGCAAGCTATATAATAAAATACATTGCGATCTTCTGGCCATCCGGATTCTGCAACTTGATGCATAAAATCTTTAACAGCAACAAACTCAATATAAGGACTATTATAGCTACTTAATAGTCTTGGAACTTCGCTCAACCAAAGTAATGGCCTGTTACCTTGTTTGAGTGTTTGGCACAAGTCCCATGATACTTTTTCATATAAGCTAACTGGGTGACCGTTGGTAATTTCTTCTACCAAGAATATGGCTGATTTTATCATTATGACTTGATTTTGTGATTTATTTATAGTATAATTTATCTATGACATCCTGCGTAATACATATTCGCGACGAAGTTAACATCAAGATCTCCGGACTAGAAGTTAGCACAAGGCGAAAATTAGAAAAACAATTCAAATACTTCCAGCCATGGGCATATCACAGTCCTGCTTATAAATTAGGCAGGTGGGACGGTTGTGTTAGTTTCTTTAGCTTAGGTGGATCAAGCTATTTTAACTTACTTGATCAAATATTACCCACCTTAGTAGATGAAGGTTATCACATTGACATTGATGATAACCGCCCGATACACGACTTTAAATTTGCAGAAGTAAACGAAGAAACTCACAGCCAAACTATATGGCCCAAAGGACATCCTAAAGCCGGTGAACCCGTTATGCTAAGGGACTACCAAGTTAATGCAGTTAATGAGTTCTTAGGCAATCTACAATGTGTGCAGGAAATTGCCACAGGTGCAGGCAAAACTGTTATGACGGCTACTCTTAGTAAGAGTGTGCAATCATATGGTCGCAGTGTAGTCATTGTTCCTAACAAAGATTTAGTTAAGCAGACAGCAGAAGATTATGAATTGCTAGGCTTAGACACAGGTGTTTATTTTGGCGACAAGAAAGAACTAGGTAAGACACATACCATTTGCACATGGCAAAGTCTTAATAGTTTGCAAAAGAGATTCAAGGACGGAGAAAGCCCTGTTAGCCTTGAAGATTTTGCAGATGGTGTTGTTGCTATTATTGTCGACGAAGTCCACCAAGCTAAGGCAGATGTTCTTAAACAACTGCTAACAGGTCCCTTTGCACATGTTCCTATTCGCTGGGGACTAACAGGAACAATCCCTAAAGAAGATTCGGACAAAGTGACCTTAACATCGACACTGGGTCCAGTCATAAATAAGATTGCAGCCAAAGATCTGCAGGATTTAGGAGTGTTAGCCAACTGCCAAGTTAACATTATGCAGTTTCAAGATACCGTAGAGTATAAGAACTATCAAGAAGAGCTAACATACCTAACAACTAATAAAAATAGAATTGACCATATTGCTAAGTTTATCGGCAAGCTAGCAGAATCAGGAAATACATTGGTTCTTGTTGATAGAGTTAAGTGCGGAGAAATGCTAGTAGAGCGTTTGCCTGATAGTGCATTTGTAAGCGGTGCAATGAAAACAAACGATAGGAAGGAACAATACGATGAAGTTAAAGTTGCCGACAACAAAATTATCGTGGCTACATATGGCGTGGCTGCGGTTGGTATTAACATTCCTCGTATTTTTAATTTGGTGCTTATCGAGCCTGGTAAATCGTTTGTTAGGGTTATCCAATCGATTGGTCGTGGTATCCGCAAAGCTGAGGACAAAGATCACGTCGAGATATGGGATGTAACTTCCAGCGCAAAATTTAGTAAACGACATCTTACTACACGAAAGAAATATTACGAAGAAGCGGGCTATCCGTTTCAAGTCCAGAAAGTAAAATACTAATGAATATATTAACAGTAGACAATACAGCCTTTGAGCTTAATCAATTACCAGACGAAGTTGATGATTTGCGGTATTTTGTTCTAGATTGGAACGATCCCAAGAACGTGGACTATCATGCAGTGCCCTTGATCTTTATGGAAACATTCCATGCGCCAGCCGCAGTTTTGAAAATAGGTCAGCACGTTATACAGGTTCCTTTAGATTGGTATATTGTAATCGGAGAAAAGGAACACGGCGATCCTGAAATTGTTCCTATCATGAATATCAATGACAGGGGTTTTAGTGCATTTGTTCTTAATCCAATAAGTAGCTTCAGAGCAGACTTTTTGCCGTTAGAGATTATTAACGTTTATCAAGATGTTCGATGGTTTACTCCCAAGCTCAAACATGGACATATATTATCAGTTCCGCTAGAAAACAAACCAAAACCAGTGTGTGCTTATTTTGTCAAAGAAACGAACAAATTACCAGAAGTTCTTTCTATAGAAAAGATGTTATAATACGCTATGGCAAAAGCACCTATGTTAGATATGTTTAAGCGAGTGTTACCGGCAATAGACACTCGCAATAAACAATTTTATGAGAACCTTACCGACGAAGAGAAAAAAGGTTTCGCGGCTTGGTTAGTAATGCGTTATTTGAGTAGTGCGGAAAGTTCGAGCAATGAAATAATAGAACATTACTTAATCATGACAAATGATTTAGTAAATACAAACTTCAGTGAATTGAAAGATGATCCTGAACTGATGTGGCGATTAATGAGTATTGTTGGCATAGGAAAAAGTGTCAAACATCCTTATGTTGCGCCCGGTAAAGGCAAAAAGAAAAAGAGCAATGCATTTAAAGCATGGCTACACGAACAGTATAATCATTTAAGCGAGCAAGAAATTGACCTTTGGTTCTCAAACATTACAAAAGAGCAAGCTAGAGACATGCTCGAGCAATATCAAATTAAAGACAAAGATATTATCTCAGCAGCCAATGACTTATAAATGCAAGTATTGTGGCAAAGATTTTGTTAGAGAATCTACACTAGCAGGTCACTTGTGTGAGAATAAACGCAGGGTGCTAGCTAAAGACCTCAAACAAAATCGTATAGCTTATCAAAGTTGGTTGTTGTTTAGGCGACTAACTATTGCTAATGTTAAGCATGATAAAGACTACGAAGAGTTTGTTAGTAACAAATACTTTATGGGCTTTATGAAATTAGCCAAACATATAATTGATTTAAACTTAGAAGATCCGGAAGGATTCGTAAAATATATAATCATGAACAGTGTGCCTATGCACAAGTGGCAAACTGCCCTGGTATATGAATCCTATGTTAAAGACAGAACTAAAAAAGAAACAGTAGAACGTGCAATTGAGCGAAGCGTATTGAATATGAAAGCGTGGGGCGAGCGAACAAATAATTCTTGGGAAGACTATTTCCAAAAAGTTAGCACGCCGGATGCAGTTCAAGACATTCGCATGGGTCGTATAAGCCCATGGTGCACCTTTGCTACAGATCAAGGCAGCAGGCTAATAGATAGGCTTGAGCCAGGACAAATTCAGCAATTAGTTGAATATATAGAACCACAGAGTTGGCGTGTAAAAGTTAAACGCCATCAGCAGGATGCTAACTGGGTTCAACTTGTTTTTAATAAGGCCGAAATCAAATGAATCAATACAGCGAACGTAAAATTCCTTCTTTGCTAAAGAGTCCTAAAATGGAATCAGCTAATTTTAAACTTATCAATGGGATGGCTGAATTTACATTAGACGGAGAAAAAGTATTAGTTCCTACAGCAGAAGCATTTCAGCGATTGCTTAAAAAGGTTGCAGTATTAGAGCAACGTATTGCTAGCACAGATAACAAAGCAAGCAGAGCATCGAGGATTAATCGTGAGTGATACTTCAGAAGAAGTGCAAGAAGTTTACTATAAATTATTAGACGTATTAAACGATCTTGTGTCTGATCACGATCCTTTGATTGTTGCTGGCTGTATGGTGGCACAGGGATTAGGCGTCTATAGAACAGCTTTACCCGAAGACGATTTCGCTAAAATCATAGACGGTATTGCATCTAAAAAAGATGAAGTAAAAGCATTTGGTGGAGGAATCTTACATTGAGCACAGACGTAGACATTGACTTTGCAAATAGAGAGCAAGCGTTATCATTGCTAGATCATACTCCTGCTATGATTAAAGATGGCGCAAAAGAAAAGAAACACAACACAGGCGTTTACTTCCACAATGTACCTATGAATCCATTTACAGGATTTGCTACACTAGATTATAAACAGGCAGAAGAGCAGGGTTGGTTTAAAATTGACTTGCTTAATGTAGGCATATACGCCAACTTTGAAAGCAACGAGCAAATAGATAGCCTACTAACCAAAGAGCCTGCATGGGAATTGTTAGAGCATAAAGAGATTATTGAACAGTTGTTTCATATACATAATCATGCAGATACTGTAATACGTATGAAGCCTAGAAGTGTAGAACAACTTGCTATGGTATTGGCAGTTATACGCCCGGGCAAAAAACATCTAATAGGTCAAAGCTGGAGTAGCATAGAAAAAGAAGTATGGACAAAAACTGATGATGTTTACAGTTTTAAGAAAAGTCACGCAATTGGTTATGCTATGGCGATTGTTCTGCAAATGAACAAAATGTCTTATAATTAAAATATTCTGCCGGTTAGACTTATTCTAACTTTTCCTGGCTCTATGCCTATAACCCTATGCGGCACTCCTACATTTAAAATGTGCCATCTTTGGTTGTCTATCTTCATAGCGTCTAATAGAGTGTTAGATCTTAAATCTTTATAAAACTCTGTAATTACATTATCGCCGCCAGTGTCGATGATGTAACTAATTTTAACCTTAGTAGGAGAGTCTATATGCAAAGCTAGATCTCCTGTTATAATTTGTAATCCCCATATTAGATTTTCGCTTATATTTTTGTTGCACCACTCTTCTATTTTTGTTTTGTTGGCGCTGGTCCATCTGTATGTAAGAAAAAGCCTATCCTCAGGACGCTGGTTGTTAGATAGCTGTCTTAATTCTTCTAATAGATGATCGGGGATTTTAGGAAGATTTAGATATCTTATTTGTTTGTCAGCCATTTAGATTTTTTGAACTAACTGGATTTGCCTGCGTTTGATTCGTTTGGTAATAATGTTTTGTAAGCTAACTGGCTCCCCCTGCACAATTTCAAAGTCTTTGATATTGTAAGTTTTTAAGCAGTAACTAAATTTTTTAAATTTTGGACCTATGACTAAATTAATAGGCAATAGTCTATTACTTTGCCACCACCATTCTTCCCCAAATTCTAAGAATTCTTGCTTGTCTTCTGTGCAGTTAAGAGCGTTATAAACGTATATACTGGCGACGGTAGAGGTATAGTTTTGAATTATACCTATAATCTCATCTTCACCGGCTTTGCAAAGGCTTAAAAAGGGGAATTTTTCTAATATTTCGTTGTGAATTGCCATCCCGTATATTTATAACCAAATAATCAAATATAAATATAACTATGAGCGATACATTTACATTTTTAAGCTATCCACAACGTAGTATCTTACTTTATGCCGAAGGACATAGCAGGACGCAAAATATGCCATTTAACACCACACGAAAAACAATTTATAAAGGTGTAGACAGCACCTTAGGCTTTGACGTAAAAAATCAAGACAGAAAGCCGGTTAACTTATTAGGACGCGATATAATGGTCAACATTATGCAAGTTCGAACAGGCGAATTAGTAATACAACGACGAGCCAAATTAGTAGAACCAGAAAGCGGCTTTTGCGAATTTACAGTGTTCAGCAGTGACTTGGTGGACCTTGATCCTGGTATATATCAATTGAGCGCAGTAGTATATGATGTAGATGGTATGGCAAAAAGTTTATATACAGACAATAACAGACGTGCTACAATGGAAGTAGAAATCAGCGATGGAGCGTATCCAAAGTTTGTTCCAAGCGTTCCATTATCATTTAGTCAATTGGGTAGTAGTTGGGTAAGCCAACCTGTTGCTAGTAACTTACAGAAAAATGACAGTAGCAACTTGCACACCATTCAAATCAAAGTGACTAATTTTACTGGTAAAATTGAAGCATTAGTTAGTTTAGAATACGACAGTGGCGGAAACTATTTCCCGGTTAAATTTGTCCATGATAAATTCCAAATCGAATTTGACGGAGTTACTGACATACAAGGTTGGAATTTTATTGCAGATGCTCGTTGGATAAAAATTCTATATACACCGGACAGTTCGAACACAGGAACCGTTGACAAGATCATTTACAGAAGTTAAAATACTAAGGTCATGATGGCCTTACAAACATTACTTAGAACTCGTATACATGGAAGAGCAAGCCCTAAGGGTTGGGTTAGTTTTAATTGTCCTATGTGCGTTGTTAACGGGCAGAGTAGGCCTGACACTAAACACCGCGGCGGACTTCTCTACAATCCAGATGGCGCAGTAAGCTATCATTGCTTTAATTGTGATTTTAAAACTAGTTGGTCTCCTGGTAGAACACTCAGCTTTAAAATGCGTAAACTGCTCAGGCAGTTAAACTTTGATGAAGCAGAAGTTCAACGATTAAATCTAGAACTACTAAGCCAAGTAGATGTAGATATATCAACATACAAAGAACCTGAGCCGACTTGGACACCTGCTTGGCCAGACTTTGACTTTGGTTTTGATATTAAGCCATTAGAAGATCCCGCAAAGATACAATACTTACAAGACAGACAGATACATGATTTAGCAGTATGGCTAGAAACTGATAATACTTACGCAGGCCTCGACAATAGAGTTATATTACCACTAACTTATGAAAATCGTATAGTAGGTTTTCAAAGTAGGTATGTAGGAGACGTGCCGCCTAAGTTAGCCAAGTATTATAAAAAAGCACCAGCAGATTATGTCTACGGCTTAGATAATCAGAGGGATACTAGACAGTATGTTATTGTTACTGAAGGCGAGTTTGATGCGTTACTAACAGGCGGCTTGTCAGTGGGCAGTAATAATATAAGCGATAGACAAGTGCAACTGATAGAAGACTTAAATATAGAACCTATACTGTTGCCAGACGCAGACAAAGCTGGACGAGATTTAGTAGAACGAGCAGCCGACTTTGGCTGGAGTGTTAGTTTTCCTGAGTGGGAAAACTGTAAAGACGTTGGCGACGCAGTAAAAAAATACGGACGATTGTTTACCGTATACAGCATATTACAGGCAGCAGAACACAGCCCGACAAAAATTAGATTATTAGGAAAAAGATATTGCAAATGAAAGATGAAATCAAAACATACTCAACAAAAGAACAAAAATTATATTTAGAAATCTTAATTGCAGATTCTGAGTTAGCGGCACGTTGTAGAAATATTTTAGATCCAGAATACTTTGATAGAGGCCTTAGACAGGCCGCAGAGTTTATCAAAGGTTATTTAGACAAGTATGACAGTGTTCCTACTACTACACAAATACAAGCTACAACCAATGTTGACTTAGAGTCTTTTACAGCAATGCAAGTAGCACCGCAAAAGGAATGGTTCTTAGACGAGTTTGAGCAATTTGCAAGACACAAAGCATTAGACAGAGCAATTTTAAAAAGCGTAGACTTACTAGACAAGAAGCGTTATGGTGAAGTTGAACGTCTAATCAAAGATGCTAGTAGCATTGGTTTGCCTAAGACATTCGGTACAGATTATTTCGCCGATCCTCGTGGACGCTTGGAAGCACTCCGTAGCAATAACGGACAAGTTAGCACAGGTTGGAAAAGTATTGATGAGAAACTATACGGAGGTTTCAACCGCGGTGAGCTGAATATCTTTGCGGCACCATCCGGAGGTGGTAAGAGTTTGTTCTTACAAAACCTTTCACTGCATTGGGCACAACAAGGACTTAATGGAGTTTATTTTAGTTTAGAACTTGCAGAAGGTTTGTGTAGTAAGCGTATTGACAGTATGTTAACTGGTGTGTCGTCTAAAGAAATTTATAGAGAACTTGATAACGTTGATTTAACTGTTAGGATGGCAGGTAAGAAAGCAGGTAGGTTGCAAATTGTCCAGCTAACCCCTGGAGTTACAGTCAATGACATGAAGAGTTGGTTAAAGGAATTTCAAATCCATAGCGGCTTAAAGATGGATTATATTATTGTTGATTACTTAGACTTAATGCATCCTGTTAGTGTTAAAGTAAGTGCAGAAAATTTGTTCATTAAAGACAAGTATGTGTCTGAAGAGTTGCGAGCAATGGCAACACAAGGTCAGTATTTGTTTGCAACAGCATCACAGCTTAACCGTGGAGCAGTTGAAAGCGTTGAATTTGATCATAGTCACATTAGTGGAGGCTTGAGTAAGATTCAGACTGCTGACAATGTTATTGGTATCTTTAACAGCATGACTATGCGTGAAAGACAGCGTGTGCAAATTCAGTTTATGAAAACTCGTAGCTCGAGTGCTGTGGGGACTAAAGTCGAATTGCAATTTAACACAGACACGTTGCATATTACAGACTTAGATGAAGATGCGCCGGCTCCACCTACTCAAGCTGATGTTTTACATGACAGATTAAAGCGTCAAAGCCAAGTAGATGGCACTAGCGGAAAACTTCCTAGTGCAGGTTGGGAACGTGCTACAGGCACTCCGGCGTGGGAAAAGCCACCACAAGGCGGAACTCATGCGTGGGACAAACCGATGGTTCAATCAGGTGATAAAAAAGAGAGTCCTGCTATTCGCACAATGGACTCTCCTAATAGTAAGTTAGCTAGTATATTGAAAAAGGTTTAAACCTTTAGCTGTCGCATTTCTGGCGGCTTAGCAGGTTCAGCAGTTCCAGGGGCTCCTACTTCGGGGGCCCTTGTTGTTTTTGGTACCGCCCCAGTAGGAAATGCTCCCGCTCCAGAATCTTGGCTTGATTTATCCTGTGCTAAATCAGTTTTAAGTCTTTGGAATAATGCATTGTCTTCGGCAACATAGCTCAGAACGGTTTCTAATAAGTCCATAAGAGCAGTCATTTGTTGTAAATTTGGACGACGGTTCATATATAAACTACGAACACCTGCTCGCAATGCATTATAATGATCTTCTGCTACAGCATCTTTAATAGCAGCCAATCTCTGCATAGTTCTTGTAAAACTAGCGTTATCAATTTCTTGTCCGCCAGTATCGGTTTCGGGTTCATGATAGCCTGTTTTAGCTTGGGCTTGGACAGCAGCCGCTTCTGTGCCGCTTGCTTCGGCAATATCGCGTAATCTATTCATTACGCCACTCATATCAAATCTTGTGCTTTGGAAAGTCATTTTTTACTCCACGTTAAGACTATTTATCCGGATAAATATCTAACAAGGAATTTATTGTGCGTAAACATACGAGATCGATTT
>JACCDO010075366.1_pt1 | contig 25824 bp, 27 predicted proteins | sample 7446101 | NCBI WGS metagenome assembly JACCDO01 (sample SAMN15323440, study PRJNA562643) | freshwater metagenome | isolation source: river surface water | place: USA:Blue River Watershed | collected 2017-08-16 | reverse complement strand
TGCCCTTGTTCGTCTTCGTGACGGCCTACGACCAGTACGCGCTGCAGGCCTTCGACGCGGCGGCCGCCGACTACCTGCTCAAGCCCGTGACACCCGAGCGGCTGGCCCGCAGCGTGGCCCGGCTGCAGGCGCGCCTGGCTCAGCCCGGCGCGGGCGACGCGACGCTGGCCACGCTGCGCCAGCTGCTGCTCGACCAGGCCGCGCCCCCGCCGAGGCTGCGCCATCTGCAAGCCGCGATGGGCGACACCGTGGAGCTGGTGCCGGTGGACGAGCTGCTGTACCTGGAAGCCGCCGACAAATACGTTCGCGCCGTGACGGCCGGGCGGGACTACTGGGTGCGCCAGCCGCTGCGCGAGCTGGCCCCTCAGCTGGACCCGGCCCGGTTCTGGCAGATCCACCGCGCCACCCTCGTCAACGTGGACGCCGTCGCCCGCGCGCAGCGCCAGGACAACGGCACCGTGCTGCTGGAACTCCGCCAGCGCCCCGAGAAGCTGACCGTCAGCCGACTGCACGCCGCCCGCTTCAAGGCGCAGTAGTTCTCGAATCCGGCGGTCGTCCTACAGCATCGGCGAAGATGTAAACGGTATAAACCGTTTTCATCTTTATGAGCCCCAAGCCCAAGAACGCCCCTGTCGAACGCGCCAAGCTCGTTCGCGACGGTTTCACGATGCCCCAGTCGGACTACGCGCTCATCGCCGAGCTCAAGCACCGACTGCACGACGTGAAACGCGAAGCCAAGAAAAGCGAGCTGCTGCGCGCCGGTCTGCGAGCGTTGGCCCTGCTGGACGCCCCGGCACTGGCCGCGGCGCTGGACGGGCTGGAGCCGGTCAAGACCGGGCGACCCCGCAAGACAGAGTGAGGAGACATGCCATGACGAACGCAACCTACTGGTGGCACCTGCTGTGCGCCATCGCCGGCCTGAACCTGATCGCCTGGACGGCATCGACCGCCTGGTTGCACCGCAATCGCCCCGACGGCACGACCTGGCCCCATCAACGCCTGCAGCTGCTGCTGTCGGCGATGTACGTGCTGGGGTGCGGCTACCGGTCCTTCCTGCCGGTGTTCGATGTGCCACGCGTCGTCATGGTGGACAGCTGGGCGTCGAGCGTCATGATCGGCCGCACGGTCGCCACGATCGCCGAGCTGAGCTTTGCTGCGCAATGGGCGCTGCTGCTGCGCGGCGCCGCCCTGACAACCGGGCATCGCTTCAGCCTCAAGGTGGCGCATGCCATCGTGCCGATGATCGCCATCGCAGAAGTGCATTCCTGGTACGCGGTGCTGACGACCTGCAACCTCGGCCACGTCGTCGAGGAGACGCTGTGGGGCCTGGCGGCCGTGTTCAGCGTGCTGGCCATGGGCGCGATGTGGCCGCAGGCCGGCGCGCGCGGCCGCCGCTGGCTGGCGCTGGCCATGGTGGCCGGGGCGTTGTATGCGGCCTACATGTTCGCCGTGGACGTGCCCATGTACTGGGCGCGCTGGATCGCCGATGAAGCGGCCGGCCGCGTCTACCCGACGCTGGCGGCCGGCATGGCCGATGCCTCCGGGCGCTGGACGGTCTCGCACGACTGGGCGCACTGGCGCAGCGAGGTGGTCTGGATGACGGCCTACTTCAGCGTGGCGGTCTGGATCAGCATCGGGCTGGCCCATGTGCGGCTGCCGCTTCGCCTGGAGCCGCAGCGTCCTTAGAATCGGCGGCATCGCGGGCCTGGGACACGGCCCGCTTCCATTTGATGCCGACGATGAGCCACCCCGCCGCCCCCGCGCCCGCCCCTGCGACGAATTTCCTGCGCCAGCGCATCGAGAACGACCTCGAGACCGGCGCCTTCGACGGCCGCCAGTTCGCCGGCACGCCGGGCGACGCCGCCCACCACGCCGCCGCGCCGCTGGACGCGGCGCGCATCCGCACCCGCTTCCCGCCCGAACCCAACGGCTACCTGCACATCGGCCACGCCAAGAGCATCTGCCTGAACTTCGGCCTGGCGCGCGACTACGGCGGCGCTTGCCACCTGCGCTTCGACGACACCAACCCCGAGAAGGAGGAGCTGGAGTACGTCAACGCCATCAAGGAGATGGTGCAGTGGCTGGGCTGGAGCTGGGGCGACAACCTCTTTGAAGCCAGCAGCTACTTCGACTTCATGTACGCGGCCGCCGAGGCGCTGGTCAACGCCGGCCTAGCCTATGTCGACGAGCAGAGCGCCGACGAGATGCGCGCCAACCGCGGCGACTTCGGCAAGCCCGGTGTCGACAGCCCGTTCCGCGGCCGCACGCCGGCCGAGAACCTCGCCCGCCTGCGCGAGATGCGCGACGGCAAGCATGCCGACGGCGCGATGGTGCTGCGCGCCAAGATCGACATGGCCTCGCCCAACATCAACCTGCGCGACCCGACGCTCTACCGCATCAAGCACGCGGAACACCATGCCACGGGCAACACCTGGTGCATCTACCCGATGTACACCTACGCGCACCCGATCGAGGACGCGCTGGAGCGCATCACGCACAGCATCTGCACGCTGGAGTTCGAAGACCAGCGCCCGTTCTACGACTGGCTGCTGAACCAGCTGGCCGACCTGGGCCTGCTGGCGCGCCCGCTGCCGCAGCAGATCGAGTTCGGCCGCCTGAACCTGAACTACGTCGTCACCAGCAAGCGCAAGCTGCGCCAGCTGGTCGAGGAGAAGCATGTCAGTGGCTGGGATGACCCGCGCATGCCCACGCTCGTCGGCCTGCGCCGCCGCGGCTTCACGCCGGCCAGCCTGCGCGCGATGGTGGAAGCCACCGGCGCCAGCAAGCAGAACGCCTGGATCGACGACACCGTGCTCGACCAGGCGCTGCGCGCCGACCTGGAGCCGCAGGCACCGCGCGCCTTTGCCGTGCTGCAGCCGCTCAAATTGAAGCTGACGAACTTCGCCGACGTGTTCGGCAGCGCCGAGCACCGCGAACCCTGCGAGGTAGCAGCCCACCCGCACAAGCCGGAGCTGGGCTTGCGCAAGTTCTCGCTGGGCCCGGAGCTGTGGATCGAAGCCGAGGACTTCATGGAAGTGCCGGTGAAGGGCTACTTCCGGCTGTTCCCGGGCAACAAGGTGCGCCTGAAGGCTGGCTACGTCATCGAGTGCACCGGCGCCGAGAAGGATGCCGACGGTCAGGTCACGGCCGTGCTCGCCACGGTCATCCCCGACACCAAGAGCGGCACGCCGGGCGCGGATGCGGTCAAGGTCAAGGGCGTCATCGGCTGGGTGGGCGCGCACGAGGCGGTGGCCGCCGAGGTGCGGCTGTACGAGCGCCTCTTCTCCGAGCCGCAGCCGGACGCCGGCGGGCGCGACTTCCTGGCTTTCGTCAACCCGAACTCGCTGCGTGTGGTGCAGGGCTTCGTCGAGCCCTCGCTGGCCGGTGCCGCCGCCGACCAGCGCTGGCAGTTCGAGCGCCACGGCTATTTCGTGACCGACCGCGTGGACCACCGCGCCGACAAGCCCGTGTTCAACAAGATCACGGGCTTGAAGGACAGCTTCGCGAAGTAAACGGCGCTGCCGTCAGCCTGATCGCGCGGCCATGGCATTCGACCTCTATGCCGACGCTCGGCACGAAGCCATCGGCGAGAGGACGCCTACGTCTTCTCGCTGGCATCGCAAGCCCCAGGCGACTTCCCGCAGTTGAACGCCTTGTGGGCCAGGTTCTACGAGGTGTTCAACATCGACGCTGAACAAGCCGGCGCGCTGGTTCACGAGTTGCTAGTCCTGTACGCGCGCTACGGCGCCCACGCCGGCAAGGGCCTCGCACCGCTGGTGCTGCGCCTCGCGCACTTCTTCAGCACCGCCCACCGGACCGGCACCGCGATCCGCTGCATTGGCGATTGACCGCTCAATGGCGACGCTGCACGGTGGGCGTCGCGTAGTCGCGCCCGACAACGGCACGCGCGAACAGGTAGTTCTGCAGCGCCTTGTCGCTCAGCGAGTCCAGTCGCACGCCCCCCTGCGCATCGCAGGGAAAGGCCAGCGCGCGACCGGCGTGGAACAACGACTCGAAGCGCAGTTCGTAGTCGTCGGACATCAAGGGCATAGGGCGTGAGTTCATGTCGGCACCTCGTCTGGAAGTCAGACTAGGCGCCCAGGGGGGCAGGCACGCGTGAAAACGTCGCGGCGCCGGCGGCGCGCCCCCGCGATCACAGGCTGACGCGCCAACATGTCACAGCCTGCTCGGCTCAACGGCCGGGCTTGCGCAACAGATCGATCTGATAGGGCCGGTCGTCCATCTCCACACGCATCGACGCAGGCACCTGCAACGCGAGCAGGCGGCGCTGCGGCAGATTGAGCAGCGCCAGCGATGGCTGCATGTAGCGGCGCAACAGCGCCTGCAGCGAGCCGTCGCTGAACGCGAGCTTCAAGCCCCGCTCCACGCGGTCGATGGCCTGGCGGTTGTCGGCGTGCGTGTAGAGATATTGCGGCAGGTCGTAGGACAGCAGCAGGCTGTCCTCGAGCGCGAGGCCGGGCGCGCCGTCATGGGTCTGGATCTCATGGCCGATTTCGAGCACGTTGCGGCAGAACAGGTCGGCACGGCCCATGGCCACCATCTTGAACATGGCGTCATAGGTGCCGACCTCCGCCACGTTCAGGCCGCTGGCGCGCAGCACCGCCACGTCGGGCCAGTTGCGGCCCTGCACGATGCGCAACTGCGCCAGCGCGGCCACGCTGTCGACCGCGCGCACGGCGGGCTGGCGCGGCGCATGCACGAAGCAGACGCGGTAGCGGTTGGTACCCAGGTGGATGGGGAAGCGCACCGGCACCAGCCCCGCATCGCGGCCGCTCTCGGTGCTGGTCACAACGAGCAAATTGGGCTCGGCCTGCCGCGCCGCCTCACGCAGCGCACGGGGCTTGTTCATCGGCTTGGTCACCGCCAGCCGGTAGGGCCCGTCGCTGGCTTGCGTGCGCCGCAGGGCCAGGTCCACCGCCTCACGGACGAAGGCGTTGCGCAGGTCGGCCCGGCTGTCCGGCGCGCGCAGCGTGACGATCAGCGCCGCTGGCGGCGTGGCGGGGGCAGCCACGGCCCGCAAGGCCGCGCAGCCCATGGCGCCCAGCAGGACGCTGAACCCCAGCAAGACCGGCAGCGAACGGCGGCGGCGCGACATGCCCGCAATGTAGCCCCGGCCCCGGCGCACGCAAAGCTCAGGGGGTGAGAGGTAATTCGCCGTGACCGAAAGTGCGTCCCAATGCGCCCCCATCTAGGCGCAAAGCGCAGCCGTAGCCCGGGCCACGGCGAGCATTCGCAACGACGCGTGGGCGGCTGTCGGGCAGCAAGGCGGGCCTGCTGAATTGCTTCTCGTCCTCTCAGTCCGCCAGGTCCGCGAGCCGCCGCACCTTCACCTTGCGGCCCTTGAGCTTGCCGCTGGACAAGCGCTTGACGGCCTCGGCGGCGATGCCGCGATCCACCGCCACGTAGCTGTGGAAATCGGTGACGTTGATCTTGCCGATCTGCGCCGCCGTGAAGCCCGCCTCGCCGGTGAGCGCGCCGAGGATGTCTCCCGGGCGGATCTTCTCCTTGCGGCCGCCGAGGATCTGCAAAGTGTCCATGGCTGGCAGCAGCGGGCCGCCCGGCGCGTCGCGCAAGGCATCCAGCGGTTGCCACGTGAACTCGCATCCCTGCAGTTGCTCGATGCGCCCGACGCGGCCCATCTCGTCGAGGCTGGCCAGGCTCAGGGCCAGGCCTTGCGCGCCCGCGCGGCCCGTGCGGCCGATGCGATGCACGTGCTGCTCGACGTCGGCGCTCATGTCGACGTTAATGACACAGGCGAGGTTGGCGATGTCCAGCCCGCGGGCGGCAACGTCGGTCGCCACCAGCACCGACGCACTGCGGTTGGCGAACTGGATGAGCACCTGGTCGCGCTCACGCTGCTCCAGGTCCCCATGCAGCGCCAGCGCGACGAAGCCCTGCGCGGCCAGCACGGCCTCCAGGTCACGGCACTGCTGCTTGGTGTTGCAGAAGGCGATCGTCGACTCGGGCCGGAAGGCGCGCAGCAGGCGCGGCACGGCGTCCAGCCGCTCGCCGTCGCTCACCTCGAAGGCGATCTGACGGATCGTCGACGCGGCAGCACTGGTCGCGCCCGCCACCTTCACGGTCTGCGGATCGCGCATGAAGCGGGCGGCGATGTCCTTCACGCCCTCCGGGAACGTGGCCGAGAACAGCAAGGTCTGGCGGCTGGCCGGCGCGCGTTTTGCCACGGCCTTGATGTCGTCGACGAAGCCCATGTCCAGCATGCGATCGGCCTCGTCGAGCACAAGCGTGTTCAACGCCGACAGGTCCAGCGAGCCGCGCTCCAGGTGGTCGATGAGGCGGCCCGGCGTGCCGACGACGACATGGGCGCCGTAGGACAGGCTCTCGATCTGCGGCTTCATGGGGCTGCCACCGCACAGGCTCAGCACCTTGATGTTGTCGGCGGCGCGGGCCAGCCGGCGAATCTCCTGCGTGACCTGGTCGGCCAGCTCGCGCGTCGGCGCCAGCACGAGCGACTGCACGCGCGGCAGCTCGGCGTTCAGCCGGTGCAACAGCGCGACGGCGAACGCCGCCGTCTTGCCCGAACCGGTCTGCGCCTCACCGATGACGTCCCTGCCCGCGAGAGCCAGCGGCAGGCTGGCGGCCTGGATGGGCGTCATCTGCGCGTAGCCGAGCTGGTCGAGGTTGGCCAGCATGGCGGGGCTCAGGGGCAGTGTGGAAAAAGCGATATCGGTCATGACGCGATTGTCGTGGGTGTGACTTCCTGCCCGGTTCCCGCCGCTGATCGACCGCCATTTGCATTTGGTCACGTTCTCGCCGACGCTCGATCCCTAGCATCCGCTCCGGGTGCCCAAGCCCCCGCCTAACCCGATGCCCACCGCCACCAATTCCTTCCCCGCCACGCAGCCCGTCGACCCGCCCACGTCGGCCCGGCCCCGCGTGCTGGAAGGTGGCAGCGCCCGCCCCCAAGCCTCCAAAGCAGGTGCCGGCGCCAACACGGCCAACGCAGCCAACCGCCGCCCGGCGGCCAGCCCGCGTGCCCAGGGCGCGGCGGTCAAGGCCAAGCCCGAAGGCTTGCCCCGCTGGGCCAAGGGCGTGGTGATCGACGGCGTGCTGCTGGCTGCCGCCATGCCGGCCTCGGTGCTGTTGTCGCGCTCCATGCTCGTGCAGGAAACGCTGGCCGCCGAAAGCGGCTCCAAGGCGGCCATGGTGTGCGTGGGTGGCAATGCCCGCGCGATCGACGGCTCCAGCGTCTTCGGCTGGCTGTTCGGCGGCTCGTACTTCAGCTGCGGTGACTGGGAGACGCGCGAGGCCCGGCTGCAGCGCGAGCGCGACCAGGCGCAGGCCAACTACCTGGCACGCGAACGCGCCAGGCAAGGGCTGAATTAGGTCGCCGCCGCTGGCAGCACCTGCCGGCAGCTCACGAGCCCATCCGCACGGCCATTTCGAGCCCGCGATCGGGCGTGTGCGGCACGAGGCGCCAGCCGTGTGCCGTCGCGATCTCGGCGCAGATGGCCAACCCCAGGCCGGCCCCGTCGCCGCCGGGTGCGCGCCAGAACCGGTCGAACAGACGGGGCAGGTGCTCGGGCCTCACGCCCGGGCCCTCGTCGCTGACGCAGAAGCCATCTGGCCGCACCGTCAGCGCCACGACGCCGCCGGCGGGGCTGTGCTGGATGGCGTTCTCCAGCAGGTTCTTCAGCAGCGTGAACAGCGCGCCGCGATCGGCCTGCCATTGGCGCACGCCGTCGCTGATGCGCAGACCCAGGTACACCCCACGGCGCTCCGCCACGCGCGCCATGAAGTCGAACGCCTCGCGCACCGTCGGCAGCGGGTCGATCGCCTCGATGCGATAGTTCTGCGGCTCGCTGACCTCCGCCAGCAGCAGCAACTGCTGCACCTGCCGCGCCATGCGGTCGACGTCCTGCAGCAGGTTCGTCCGCCGCTCGTCGTGCGGCCCCAGCTCGACCTGCGCGCGGATCAACGCCAGCGGCGTCTTCAGCTCATGGGCCGCACTGGCAAGAAACTCCTGCTGCGTGCGAAAGCCGTGGGCCAGGCGGTCCAGCGCCTGGTTGAACGCCTGCACCATGGGCCGGATCTCGACCGGCTGCTGGGCTTCGCTCATACGCTCGTCCAGCGTGCGCGGCGTGATGCGGCGCGCCGCCTCCGACGCCGCGCTGAGCGGTGCAAGCGCGCGCCGCAGCGTGATGTGGACCGTGACCAGGAAGACCAGCAGGAACACCACGCACAAGGCCAGCATGCCCTGCGACAGCGCGGGCAGGCCGAAGCTGTCGCGCAGGCGATCCATGAGCCGGTCGCTGACGGCGAACTGCACCTGCCACTGCCGCCCCTCATGCAGCAGCGGCACGGCAGCCGCGTGCATCGCCACGCCGTCGCGGACCAGCGCGAAACGTCGCTCGCCGGGCGGGTGAGTGTCGGGCAGCAGCGAGCGCGCTTCGGCGTCCGGCGCGAAGGCCACGCGCCCGGTGTCATCGACGACGCGCAACAACACCTCCTGCCCCAGGCTGTCGAACACCCACGGGTCGACCTTGGCCGTCAAGCCCACCGGCTCGCCGCGGGCATCGAACCGCACCTCGCGCGCCAGGCCGCGGGCAAAGCCATGGGCGCCGCGCTCCAGCAGGTAGCTGTTGAACGGCCTCACCAGCACCGCCACCGTGCCCGCCACCAGCGCCGCGCTCACCACCATGCCACCGACAAAGGTCCACAGCAGCCGGCGGCGCAGGCTAGACGGCGGCTTCATCATCGCGAAGCGCATAACCATGGTTCCTGACGTTGACGATCTGCAGCCGGGAGCCCACCGCCAGCAGCTTGCGGCGCAAGCGGTGCAGCGCGACATCCAGTGCGTTGGGAGTGACGGCGTCCGTCAGCCCCCAGGCGGCGGCCTCCAGCGCGCTGCGCCGCACCGTCTGCCCGCCATGGCGCGTGAGGCTGAGCAGGATCTGCAGCTCGGCCGGCGCCAGCGTGATGGCCTCTTCACCGCAGCCCAGCCGCCCCTCGCCGGTGTGCAGCCGGATGTCGCCAAAGGCCGGCACCGCAGCCAGCAAGGTCGCCGGTCGGCGCATCAATGCCCGCGTGCGGGCCACGAGCTCTTCCATCGGGAACGGTTTGGTGAGGTAGTCGTCGGCGCCGGAGTCCAGGCCCTCCAGGCGGTCATGCAGCGCATCGCGCGCGGTCAGCATCAGGCAGGGCGTCGCCAGCCCGGCACCGCGCAGTCGTGTCACCAGCGCCAGGCCGTCGCCGTCGGGCAGGCCACGGTCGACGATGAGTGCCGCGTAGTCGACGCTGCGCAAGGCCGCCCAGGCCGACTCCAGCGTGTGGAAGACGTCGGTCGGGATGCCCGCCGCCTGCAGCGCCTGGCGCACCAGGTCGGCCAGCCGGACGTGGTCTTCCACCAGCGCGATGCGGTTCATCGACGCCAGCGTCAGAAGAGGTAGAGGTAGCCGACTGCCGCACGCGACGTGGCCTTGCGGTCGACGATGGGGCTGAGCTTGATCTCGTCGGGCAGCTGCGTGCGGCTCAGGTCGAGGAAGACGGCGTGGCGCGCCGCCAGCGCGTAGTCCACCCGCAGCCCCGCCTCCACCGCCAGCGCCGAGGCGCCGTCGTAGGCCGCACGGTCGGCCGTCGCCTCGCTGGCGCGCACACCGAAGTAGTAGTCCACGTACTTGCGGTCCAGCCACTGCAGCTGCACCCGCGGCGTCAGGCCCAGCGGCCCCCAGCCGAAGCGGCGCTCGGCCTGCAGCTGCAGCTTGCTGCCCTTGCTGTGGCCGGAGAGGTCGGCCAGCCATTCCAGCGTCAGCGGCGCTACGGGGTTGCGCCAGGACACGGCGGCACCGCCCCAGAAACCGCCCTTGCGCTCGGCCATGCCAGCCAGGCGCGGCGAGTCATCGGCCTCGAAGCCCTCGTTGTCGTACTTGATGCGCAGCCCGCCGGTCAGCGCCTGGCCCGTGCCCAGCGGCTGGCGCCACAGCTTGAACTCGGCCCCGAGGCCCGCCACGCGAACCCAGCTGTTCTCGTACAGCAGTATGGGCAAAGCCTGGTTCTTGCGCTCCCGGCCGGCATAGGCGAATTGCCGCGAGGCCACGCCCACGCCGAGCGCGAAACGGGAGGGCTCGGCGCCGGGCGCGCCAGCCGCATCGGGCGCCTGGGCGCGGGAGACTGCAGGCGCCAGCGCCGCAAGAACAAACAGCAGTGGCAGCGGGCGCAGCGGCAAAGGGACGGTGAAGTTCACGAGAGCTCCGTTTCAGATCGGGAGCGTCATGATGCCGCCGGCGGTATTACGGCCAACTTACCCAGCTTGGCCGCCCGCGCGCTTGACCGTCCAACCCTCGGGCCGCGCCTGCAGCCAGCTGACCACCGTCTCCAAATGGTCGCCCTGGATCTCGATGACGCCGTCCTTGGCCGTGCCACCGCTGCCGCAGGCGGCCTTCAGTTGCTTGGCCAGTGCCGCCAGCGCCGTGTCGTCCAGCGGCAGGCCGTGGATGGCCGTGACCCCCTTGCCCTTGCGGCCGGCCGTCTCGCGCCGCACGCGCACGACGCCGTCGCCCGCAGGCCGCGCCTTGGCCTTGCAGGCGCACTGCGCCACCGGCTGGCCGCAGCCGGGGCAGGCACGACCGAAGTCGGTGGAGTAGACGAGGCTCATGGCTTGAGATGCCGCTCGAAGAACGCGTCCATCGTGCGGTAGAGGTGCAGCCGCGCCGCGCGGCCGGCAATGCCGTGGGCCTTGCCGGGGTAGATCTGCAGATCGAAGGTCTTGCCGGCGTTCTGCAACGCCTCGACGAGGCGCAGCGTGTGCTCGAACAGCACGTTGTCGTCCGCCGTACCATGCACCAGCAGCAGCGGCTTGGCGAGCAGCGCGGCGCGGGACGGCAGGTCGGCACTGGCGTAAGGCGCCGCCTTACCGCCTTCCGGCATGCCGAGGTAACGCTCGGTGTAGGCGGTGTCGTAGAGCGTCCAGTCGGTCACCGGCGCGACGGCCACGGACGCGGCGAACGGCGAGTCCGCGTCGAGCACGGCACGCGCCCCCAGGAAGCCGCCATAGCTCCAGCCGAAGAAGCCGATGCGCGCCGGGTCCACGCCCGGCACCTGGGCCGGCAGCTGGCGCACGGCGGCGAACAGGTCGGCCACCTCGGTCTTGCCGAAGGCGCGGCTGTGGGCGCGCGTGAATGCCCGGTCGCGATGGGCCATGCCGCGCGTGTCCAGCGTCAGCACGCCGTAGCCACGCTGCTGCCAGTACGCGATGAGCGGCAGGTCCCGGCCCCAGCCCCAGTTCACGGTGGACGCGCCAGGGCCGCCGTAGGCCATGACGATGACCGGGCGCGGGCCGTCGTGTCGGCCCGTCGCGGCGAAGAAGAAGGCGTTCAGCGGCGTGCTGCCGTCGGCGGCCGTGATGGCCAGCACCTGCGGCAGCGTGGTGATGCGGCGCAGCAGCGGGTCCGGCGCGTCACCGGCCAGCGCGATCGCCCGGCCCGCGCCCACGGGCCGCAGCTCGAATTGCGGCGGCTCGCCCCAGGCCGAGCGAGTGACCAGCAGCCGGCCGCAGCCGACGTCGGCCTTGGCATCGCGCCATTGCCGTGCCGCCGCACCGGCCAGCGGCTGTGCCTTGCCACCGGCCAGCGGCATGACAAACAACTCCTGGCTCTTGCCCAGATCGGCGTAGGCCGCGAAGACGAGCTGCTGCGCATTGGCGCAGACCGCATGGGCCACCGGCTCGGCCGACTGCGTCAGCGGCGTGCGCGTGCCGCTCGCGCGGTCCACGAGCAGCAGCTGGCGCCGGCCCGAAGCCTCGCTGGACCACAGCAGGCCGCGCGGCGTCTCGACGAGATCGTCGTGCACCTCGACCCAGGCCGGGTCGGTCTCGGTCGTGATGTCGCGCGGCGCGGCGCTGGCCTTGAACTCGGTCAGCGTCAGCCGCGTCTGGTCGCGCGTGAACCATTGCAGCCACGGCGTGCCGTCGGCAAACCAGCCGGCGCGGGCGACGTAATGCGCGCTCGCCGGCAGCGGCAGTTCGCGGCGCTCGCCGGTGGCCGCGTCGATGGCGAAGGCGGTCACGCTCGCGTTGGCCGCACCGGCGGCCGGGTAGCGCTGCTGCGTCATGTCCGTGCGGTCGGCAAAGATCTGCGCACGGGTCTTCACGGCCACGCCGGACTCGTCCACGCGCAACGCCAGCAGCTGGCGGCCGTCCTTGCTCCACCAGTAGCCGCGCTGGCGCGACAGCTCCTCGGCGGCGATGAACTCCGCCAGCCCCCAGCCCACGGTGTCGCCGCCGTCCTGGGTCAGCTGGCGCGGCTGGGCACCGGCCGTCAGCCCCAACGTGAAGAGGTTGCCGCCCTGCACATAGGCCAGGCTGCGGCCATCGGGCGCGCAGCGCGGGTCTTGCTTGGGCGCACCGGCCGCCAGCGGCAGCTTGTCGGCGCGCGGGCCGGCGCTCGTCAGCCGCACGATGTAGAGATCGCCCGACAGCGGGAACAGCAGCGCGCTGTCGTCGCTGCCGCACCACTGGTAGCCGGTGATGCCCCGCTGGCTGATGCGCTGGCGCTCCAGCGCCATCTTCTCGGCTTCGGACAGCTTCTGCTCGGCGCCGCCCAGCAGGTCGGCCGCGCCAACGAGCTTGCGCGGCTCGCCGCCGTCTGCCGGCTGGGCCCACAGTTCCAGCACCTCGCTGTCGGCCTGCGAGGGCCGCAGGAAGCTGACCCATCGCCCGCCGGGCGAGACCTCGGCCTGGCGCGGCAGCCGGCCGGCCAGCGGCGGGTCGGCCGTGATGCGTTCGAGGGTGAGAGGGAGCGTCGGGGTCTGCGCCAGCGCCGCACCGGTGGCGCAGGCGCTGACCAACAAGGTCAGGAGCATCTTCATGCGCGCATGCTAGAGCCAGTTCCCGCCACAGCAGAAGTTGCGAAGGTCATCCGCGCGTGCATCGGGCCTCGCCCGGCCGCTGGCGGCATCAGAACGAAACCGCGCAAGCTCATGCGGTACGCGCAGAGGACACCGCAGCACGCGATTCCTATCATCGACGCGCCGCCGCAGCCCACCCCCAGGAGCCCTTCATGTCCCTGCGCATCAACGACCTCGCCCCCGACTTCACTGCCCAGACCACCCAGGGCGAGATCCGCTTCCACGACTTCATCGGCGACCATTGGGTCGTGCTGTTCTCGCACCCCAAGGACTTCACGCCCGTGTGCACCACCGAGCTCGGCTACCTGGCCAAAATCGAGCCCGAGTTCACACGCCGCAACACCCGGCTGATCGGCCTGTCGGTGGACCCGGTGGAGCGCCACCACCAGTGGGCCGCCGACATCGAGGAGACGCAGGGCCACCTGCCCAAGTACCCGCTGATCGGCGACCACGACCTCCACGTCGCCAAGCTCTACAACATGCTGCCGGCCGACCTAGACGGCACGTCCGACGGGCGCACCGCCGCCGCCAACGCCACCGTGCGCTCGGTCTTCATCGTCGGGCCGGACAAGCGCATCAAGCTCATCCTGACCTACCCGATGACGACGGGCCGCAACTTCGAGGAGATCGTGCGCGTGCTGGACTCGCTGCAGCTCACCGCCAAGCACAAGGTGGCCACGCCCGCGAACTGGCAGCAAGGCGAGGACGTGATCATTGCCGGCTCCGTCAGCGACGAGGACGCGAAGACGCTGTTCCCCGCCGGCTGGCAGGCGCCCAAGCCCTACCTGCGCATCACCAAACAGCCGGGCTGATCACGGCCGCCGCCGGGCGCGCGTGGCGGGTGCCGCGTCGCGTTCCCACGGCGGCACGCCGCCGAGCTTCTCGGCCATGAAGTCGACGAAGGCCGTCACGCGCGCCGGCACCAGCCGGCGCTGCGGCATCACGGCGTGGATGCCCGTCGCGGGCAGCTTGCAGTCGGGCAGCACCACGGCCAGCCGGCCGGCGCGCAGGTCGTCGGCCACATGCCAGGTCGAGTGCACGGCGATGCCCAGGCCCGCCACGGCGGCGTCGCGCAACACCTCGCCCTGGCTGCTTTCCAACGGCCCGTCCACGCGCACCGCTACTTCCCGGCCGCGCCGGTCCTTCATGCGCCATTCATCTGCCCGGCCCTGGCTGCCGACGAGGATGAGGCAGTCGTGCGTCATCAGGTCCTCCGGCCGCGCCGGGTGGCCACGGCGGCGCAGATAGTCGGGCGACGCGCACAGCACACGCCGGTTCACCGCAAGCTGGCGCGCCACCAGGCTGGAATCCTCCAGCGCACCGATGCGCAGCGCCAGGTCGAAACCGGCGGTGACGAGGTCATGCACCTGGTCTGACAGGTCCAGGCTCAGCCGCAGCTGCGGGTGCCGCCGCATGAACTCCGGCAGCCACGGCGACACGTACTGGCGCGCGAAGGTGGTCGAGGTCGTCATGCGCAGCGTCCCGGTCACGGCCGTGCCGGCCTGGCGCAAACCGGCCATCAGCGTCTGCAGGTCGTCCACCAGCGGGCGCCCCTGCCCGGCCAGCGCCAGGCCCTCGTCGGTGGGCGTGAGGCTGCGCGTGGTGCGGTGGAACAGCCGTACGCCGAGCGACTGCTCCAGCGCGCGCAGCCGCTGGCTGGCCACGGCCACTGACAGGTCCAGGCTGCGCGCCGCCGCGCTGATCGAGCCCGCATCGAACACGCGCAGGAAGAGGTTCAGGTCGTCCAGACGGCTGCTCATGCCTGGGAGTCTTTCAATGAAGTGTTGAAACTGATTCGGTGATCTGGTGGTTTCTACATCGAATCGAATTCCCTAACCTGCCGGCCATCTCCTCGTTCACCGCCTTGCAGGCGGACCGACATGCATCCCTCTTCACCAGCGGCGTCGGCCGCCGCCCCCACCGCCCGCCGCCCCTGGGCGCTGTACGCGCTGACGGTCGGCGCCTTCGGCATCGGCACCACCGAGTTCGTCATCATGGGCCTGCTGCTGCAGCTGGCGGGCGACCTGCACGTGAGCGTCGCCACGGCAGGCCTGCTGATCTCCGGCTACGCGCTGGGCGTCTTCGTCGGTGCGCCGGTGCTGACCGCCGCGCTGAGCCGCGTGCCGCGCAAGACCGCGCTGCTGGCGCTGATGGCCATCTTCACGCTGGGCAACCTGGCCTGCGCGCTGGCCCCCAGCTATGAGCTGCTGATGCTGGCGCGCGTCGTCACGTCGCTGGCCCACGGCACCTTCTTCGGCGTGGGCGCCGTGGTGGCCACCAGCGTGGTGCCCGCGGACCGCAAGGCCTCGGCCATCTCGACGATGTTCACCGGGTTGACCGTGGCCACGCTGCTGGGCGTACCGGCCGGCGCATGGCTGGGCCTGCACTTCGGTTGGCGCTCGACGTTCTGGGCCGTCAGCGCCATCGGCCTGGCGGCGATGGCCGTCATCGCCGTGTTCGTGTCGGCCCGTGAGGCGGGCGCGGGCAGCGCGATGTCCATGCGCGAGGAGTTCAAGGTGCTCAAGCGCGGCCACGTGCTGCTGGGCCTGGGCGCCACGGTGCTGGGCTTCGGCGGCGTGTTCACGGTGTTCACCTTCGTGCAGCCGCTGCTGCAGCAGGTGAGCGGGTTCAGCGACGCTGGCGTCTCGGCCGTGTTGCTGGTGTTCGGCGTGGGCATGGTCGTCGGTAATGTCGTCGGCGGCCGCCTGGCGGATCGCGCGCTGGTCCCCACGCTGCTGGGCACGCTGGCGGTGCTGGCCGGCGTGTTGGCGCTGATGCGCTGGGCCCTGCCCCACCCCGCGCTGGCGGTGCTCTTCATCGGCTTGCTGGGCGCCGCCGGTTTTGCCACCGTGGCACCGCTGCAGTTGCGCGTGCTGGACAAGGCGCAGGGCGCCGGCCAGAGCATGGCCTCCAGCCTGAACATCGCCGCCTTCAACCTCGGCAATGCACTGGGCGCGTGGCTGGGTGGCGTGGTCATCACGCAAGGCGCCGACCTGCTCGCGCTGCCATGGGCCGCTGCGGTGCTGCCGCTCGGCGGCCTGGCGGTGGCATGGGTCAGCGTTCGCACCGAGAGCGCCGCCGCCACGCGGCCCGCCACGAAGACCGCTCAGGCCTGCTGAGGCCCGAAGAGGCGCCGCGCCAGCTCGCCGGCATCGTTGACGGTGCGCAGTTCTGCGTACGCCGCCTCGGCCTCCGGGTAAGCACGCTTCAGGTAGTGCAGCCACTGCTTGAGCCGCCCGCCCTGATGCTTGGGCGCCACGCGGGCGCGCACCTGGTCGAAGAAGTCCTGCATCAACGGCAGCAGCTCAGGCCAGGGCAGCGGCACGGCGCACTGCCCGGCCACGCGCAACGCCAGGCCGGGGTCGGCCACCATGCCGCGGCCGAGCATCAGGTGCTCGCAACCGCTGCGTTCGCGGGCGAGCGCCGCGTGTTCGGCCGTCCAGATCTCGCCGTTGGCGATGACGGTCAGTGGCACGGCGGCGCGGATGTCCGCGATGCGCTCCCAATAGGCCGGTGGCTTGTAGCCGTCTGCCTTCGTGCGCGCGTGCACGACGATCTCCTGCGCACCCGCAGCATGGATGGCGCGCGCCACGTCCAGCGTCCTGCTCGTGTCCATGTAGCCCAGCCGCATCTTGGCCGACACCATGATGCCGGCCGGCACCGCGCGGCGCACGGCGGCGACGATGGCGTGGATGAGCTCGGGCTCGTCCAGCAGCACGGCGCCCCCTCGATGGCGGTTCACGCATTTGGCCGGGCAGCCGAAGTTCAGATCGATGCCTTCCGGCCGCAACTCGGCCAGCCGGGCGGCGTTCTCGGCCAGGCACTGCACATCCGACCCCAGCAACTGAGGGTGCACGGGCACGCCAGCGGCCGTGCGGCCGCCGTTCTTCAGCTCGGGCACGATGCGTGTGAACACGCGGGCCGGTAGCAGTTGGTCCGTCACACGGATGAACTCGCTGACGCAGCGATCCACACCGCCCACGCGCGTCAGCACGTCGCGCAGGATGTGATCCAACAGCCCTTCCATGGGCGCCAACAAGATCACTGCGGGTTCTCCTGGTTCATCAGGTACAGCCGCAGGTCGAACTCCAGCTGGAAGTAGTCCGGCTCCATGTGCTGGCAGAGTTTGTAGAAGGCCTTGTTGTGCTCCAGCTCGCGCAGGTGCGCCAGCTCGTGCACGACGATCATGCGCAGCAGCGCGGCCGGCGCCTCCTTGAACAACGTGGCCACGCGGATCTCGCGGCGCATCTTCAGCTTGGCGCCCTGCACCTGTGTACGCCGCGTGTGCGTGCCGAGAGCGTGCTGCAGCACACGCAGCTTGGCGTCGTAGTTGACCGAGTTCAGCGGCTCGGCGTTGCGCAGGTGGCGGGCCTTCAAGGCCTGCACATAGTCGAACAGTGCGCTGTCGCTGCGCACCTCGTGGCGCTCGGGCAGGCGGTGCGCGAGATGCTCGGCCAGGCGGCCGTCCAGGCGCAGCTGTTCCGCCTGTTGGATGAGTTCGGGCGGATAGCCCGCCAGGTAGCGTGCGGCGATGCAGGGGCTGGCAAGATGGGGCGACGTCATCGACAGCAGGCCCCCGACGAAGGCCGCGGCCAGGCGCCGGCAGGCGGCACCGGCGCGGCGCCGCCTTGGGTGGGCAAAGAGGAGAGTTTCATGAATGAGCCACGATCGGCCGGCGTGGCCAGCTTCCAGGTGCGGCTGGAGCCGCAAGGCGCCATTTTCGACTGTCCCGCCGACCAGCCGCTGCTGCTCGCCGCGCTGGCGGCCGGCATTGCACTGCCCTGGTCCTGTCGCAACGGCACCTGCCGCACCTGCCTGGCGCGCTGCGTCAGTGGCCGCGTCGAGCACCGCATCGCCTGGCCGGGTTTGAGCGCCGAGGAGAAAGCCGACGGGCTGATCCTGCCCTGCGTCGCCGAACCCCGCAGCCCGGTCACGCTCGGGCCGCCCGACGCGACGGCACCACAGCGCTGACACGCACCCGCCGCTTCAGCCGAGCATTGCACATCTGCGCCTGGTGTTAACCCTTGCCAGGCAGTGAAAACCAGCGAGGATCGCGGGAGTTCAAGCCACCCTCTTTCAATGACGGAGACGTCCAAGATGTTCAAGCTCAACCACTGGAAATTGCGCTCGCGCGTGCTCGCCGGCTTCGCGCTGGTCATGGTGCTGCTGACGGTGGCCTCCATCGTCGGCATGCTGCGTGTCTCGGCCCTGAGCCAGCGCATCGACCACCTCGTGGAAGCCGACATGCGCACGCTGGAGCTCGCGCGCCAATGGGCCGGCCTGACCGAAGGCAACATCCTGCGCCGCATCGTGGCGCTGGTGGTCGAGGACGAAGGCTTCGTCAAAGGCTTCACCGCCCGCTCCAAGGAAGTCAGCGGTCGCATCGACAAGATCCAGGAAGAGCTCGACAAGCTCAAGCAAGACCCTGAATCCGAGCGCCTGCTGAACGCCGTCAACGATGGCCGCAAGCAATACCAGGCGGCTCGCGAGGTCGTCGCCAAGGCCAAGGCCGGCGGAGAGAACATCCACCTACGTGCCGTCAACGAACTCCTGCCGGCGATGGAGCGTTACCTGAACGCCATCGACGCCTACGCCGACCACACGCGAGAACTGCTGCAGGCCGCCCGCGACGACGCGCAGGCGCAGGTCAACCAGGCACGTCAGGTCGTGATGGTGCTGATGCTCATCGCGCTGGCGCTGGGCGTGGTGATTGCCAACATCATCACCCGCTCGGTCACGCAGCCGCTGGATCAGGCCCAGTCGCTGAGCAGCAGCATCGCCGAGGGCGACCTGCGCCAGACCGTCGTCGTCGACGGCTCCGACGAACTGGCCGCGCTGAACGGTTCGCTGCGCGACATGCAGCAGCGCCTGGCCAGCACCATCCAGGGTGTGCGCGGCGCGGCCGAGCAGGTGCAGATGGCCTCCGCCGAGATCGCCACCGGCAACTCGGACCTGTCGCAGCGCACCGAGAACGCCGCCGCCAGCCTCGAGGAAACCGGCGCCGCCATGGCACAGCTCGGCGAGAGCGTGCGGCTGAATGCGGACTCCGCCCGCGAGGCCAACGGGCTGGCACAGGCAGCCTCGCAAGTGGCCGACCGCGGCGGCGCGATGGTGGAGCAGGTCATCACGACGATGAACGACATCCAGCAGTCGTCGGGCAAGATCGCCGACATCATCGGCGTCATCGACGGCATCGCCTTCCAAACCAACATCCTGGCGCTGAATGCCGCCGTGGAAGCCGCGCGTGCCGGTGAACAAGGCCGGGGCTTTGCCGTGGTGGCCAGCGAGGTGCGCGCGCTGGCCCAGCGCTCGGCCCAGGCCGCCCGCGAGATCAAGACGCTGATCTCCGCGTCCGTCGAGCGCGTGGACGGCGGCAGCCGCCTGGTCAGCGACACGGGCGCGACCATGCGCGAGGTGGTCGCCAGCGTGCAACGCGTCAGCCGCATCATTCACGAGATCTCGGCGGCCAGCGCCAACCAGGCCACGACGCTGGGCGAGATCGGTCAGGCCGTGCAGCAGCTCGACCAGATGACGCAGCAGAACGCCGCGCTCGTGGAGGAGTCCGCCGCCGCTGCGGAGAGCCTGCGGGAGCAGTCGGCCGAGCTGGTGAAGTCCGTCTCGAACTTCCGGCTGCCCTGACCGGCAACCGCCCGGGCGGTGCCACGCCGAGGCGCCGCCATCCACAGCGCCTGTGGACAAACCCGTGAACAGCCTGCGGGCGGACGCGTTAAGTGCTTGCTCATTCAGGCATTTTCTTAATCTGCCTCAGTTTCGAGCAGAGGGGTGCGACGGGACAATCGCGGCATGCATCGAACGATTTTCACGACGCCTGGCGTCAGCACCGTGCTGCGCGGCGTCTCCCTCACGTGGCTGCGGCTGGCCGGCTGGACCGTACAAGGCGAGCTCCCACCTCAAGCCCACAAAAGCGTCTTCATCGCCGCCCCGCACACCAGCAACTGGGACCTGCCCAACACCTTGTTCGCCGCCTTCGCGCTGCGCCTGACGCCGTACTGGATGGGCAAGTCCTCCATCTTCAAGTTCCCCTTCGGCGGGCTGATGCGCTGGCTGGGCGGCATCCCGGTGGACCGCAGCAAGTCCAACAACCTCGTCGCCGCCTCGGCGGCCGCGCTGCAGGCAGCCGATGGCCCGGTACAGCTCATCGTGCCGCCCGAGGGCACGCGCAGCAAGACCATCTACTGGAAGACCGGCTTCTACTGGATCGCCGTCACGGCCAAGCTGCCCATCGTCATGGCCTACATGGACTACCCGCGCAAGCTCGTGGGCCTGGGCCCGCTGTTCACGCCCACCGGCGACGTCGAGGCCGACATGGCCGAGATCAAGCGCTACTACGCGCAGTTCAAGGGCAAGAACTCCGACCAGTTCACGCACGAATGAACGGCAGCAAAGACCCTCTGCACGGCCTCACGCTCGAGGCCATCGTGACCGCCCTGGTTGCGTATTTCGGCTGGCGTGAGCTGGGCGAACGCATCGAGATCAAATGCTTTCGCGTTGACCCCAGCGTGTCGTCCAGCCTGAAGTTCCTGCGCAAGACCCCGTGGGCTCGCGCGAAGGTGGAAAGCCTCTACCTGTTCATGCTGCGCGAACAGGCGCGCGCCGCGCGCTGAGTATTTGGGGCCGAGCGCCGGGCCGCCCCAAGCCGGCCCGTCTGGCGATGTGCGAGCGGCTCGATGCCGAGAGCATCGGCGTCACCTCGGGGGAGCGACCAGACTTGCCGGCGTTCAGCCAGGCAAGGCTGGGCGAGGGGCTTACTTGGTCTCGGGCAACTCGATCTTCACCTCGAGCACCTCCAGGTCGCCCTGGCGCTCCATGTGGACCTTGATGTCCTCGGCATGGATGGACACGTACTTGCTGATGACCGCCACCAGCTCGCGCTGCAGTTGCGGCAGGTAGTCGGGGCTGCTGCTGCGCCCGTTGCGCTCGTGGGCGAGGATGAGCTGCAGCCGCTCTTTCGCGACGCTGGCCGAGCTCTTCTTTTCGCCGAGGAAGAAGTTCAGGAATCCCATGAGCCCGCCTCCTTACTTCGCCCCGAAAACGCGCTTGAACCAGCTGGCTTTCACGGCCTCGGTGAAACGCATGGGTTTGTCCTCGCCGAGGAAGCGCGCCACGACGTCCTTGTACGCCTCGGACACGTCGCTGCCCTGCATGTGAATGGCGGGCAGGCCCTGGTTGGACGCCTGCAGCACGCTTTCGCTCTCGGGGATCACGCCGATCAGCGGGGTGCGCAGGATCTCGTGGATGTCGTCCAGGCTCAGCATCTGCCCGCCCTCGACGCGATTGGGGTTGTAGCGCGTGATGAGCAAGTGCTCCTTCACCGGCTCACCGCCGTCGATGGCGCGCTTGGTCTTGCTGCTGAGCATGCCCAGGATGCGGTCGCTGTCGCGCACCGAGGAGACCTCCGGGTTCGTCACCACCAGGGCCTCGTCGGCGTAGTGCATGGCCATCAGCGCACCGGTCTCGATGCCGGCCGGCGAGTCGCAGACGATGAAGTCGAACTCCATCTCCTTGAGCTCGTTGAGCACGCGCTCCACGCCCTCCTGCTTGAGCGCGTCCTTGTCGCGCGTCTGCGAGGCCGCCAGGATGTAGAGCTTGTCGAGCTGCTTGTCCTTGATGAGCGCCTGCGTCAGCTTGATCTCGTCATTGATGACGTTGATGAGGTCATACACGACCCGGCGCTCCACACCCATGATGAGGTCGAGGTTGCGCAGGCCCACGTCGAAGTCGATGACGCAGGTCTTGTGGCCGCGCATCGCAAGGCCCGTGGCGAAGCTCGCGCTGGTGGTGGTCTTGCCGACCCCGCCCTTGCCGGAGGTGACGACGACGATCTTGGTGGTCATCTGGGGCTTTCCTGTTCGTTCAGTTCAATCGGTGTTGAGCTTAGAAGGTGAGCGGCTGCATCAGCAGCTTTTCACCGTCGAGCAGCACTTGCGCAGGCTTGCCCGCCACATCGGCCGGCAGCGGGTTCTCGGTCGTGCGGTAGATGCCGGCAATGGCCAGCAACTCCGCCTCCAGGCTGTGTGCATAGATGCGGGCCGCCGTGTCACCGCGCGCCCCGGCGATGGCCTTGCCACGCAGCGGCGCGTAGACGTGGACGCTGCCATCGGCGATGACCTCGGCACCGTGGTTCACCAGCGCCAGCACCACAAGATCACCGCCCTTGGCGTAGACGCGCTGGCCCGAGCGCAGCGGCTTGTCCACCACCATCGTGGGCGCGGGGGGCACCGGCTTCTCGATGATCTTCTCGACGACGATCTCTCGCACCACTTCGCGCACCGCCTCGGGCCCGACCTCGGTCGGCGCGGGCACAGCCGCAGCGGCAGGGGCCGGCTCCTCGGCGGCATCCGCCAGGCCCAGCGTCTGCGCGAGCTCGAGCTCTTCGGGCGTCGCCCCCGTCACGGCCACCGGCTGCAGCTGGCTGGCGCGCAGCAAGTCGACGATCGCGCGCAGGTCCACGGGTGCGAGGCCGTCGAGCGCCAAGTCACCCTGGCCTTCGACCACCGTCGTGGCGGGGCTGCGCGGCACGGCGCTGAGGTCGATGACGACGGGCTCGTGCTCGAAACCGCCCACACCGGCGCGCTCGGCCCAGTCGGCAGCGAGCTCCGTCATGTCGGCGCTGTGCAGCACCAAACCCAGCACGCTGAAGCGGCGCGACTTCAGTTCGAAAGTACCGGTGCGTGAAGCGCTCTTGCGCCCTACGCCCTCCCTCGTCGTGTCCACCATCTGCGCCGCTGTCACTCGTTTAAAGATGTAAGTTTAGCTGGCAGCACTCGGCAAGCCCGGGCCGGCGCCGCGGCCACCACCCAAACCAGCGCCTTAAAAACAGGCAGGGCAAGCCAGGCGTTGGCCGATCAAGCACTTAGCGCGGCTGTCGTCAGCCGGCCCACAGAGTTGTCCACAGTTGGCGGGGACAAGCGACACGAATTCGTCATCGAATTCCTTCCCGTCGATCCATGCCGGCTTGACTTATCCCCACTTTCGGTAGGAGTCAAGCCCTGCGTGCGCTCACCCCCCACAGCCGAACCAACGGCGCCGCATCGACGCTAAGTCATTGATTCATATAGAACTGGTTCTGTTGCACAAAAAAACAGCAACCTAACGGGAGCCGCATCGCACAAGGGCTTGGCGTCGACGGGAGGGGCTTCTCCACAAAGTTATCCACAGACTCGGTGGATAGGTTTCAGAAGTGTTACGAATCAGTGACTTAGCCTCATTCCTTGAGGTTGCTTGGAGATTTCTGATCCAAGTGCCGCGCAACGGGCACCGGGGCCGCGGGTTACATTGGTGCTGCCCGCGCGTGCAGGCGCTCCGAGGAGAAACGCATTTGGCCACCCCGAACTACAGCTACGAGAAACGCCAGCGTGAACTCGCCAAGAAGCGCAAGGCCGAGGAAAAGCGCCAACGCAAGTTGAACGGCAAGCCCGCCGACGAAAACGGCAGCGACGAACCCCAGGCCGACGGCGAGCCCGACGCCAACACGGCCGACCCCGCCGAGCCTCAAACCTAAAATCGCCGGTTTCCCGCCCGACCCTGCCGTCCCCGCGCCCATGTCCCGACAGCTCTTCGTCACCACCGCTCTGCCCTATGCCAACGCCGGTTTCCACATCGGCCACATCATGGAGTACACCCAGGCCGACATCTGGGTTCGCTACCAGCGCATGGCAGGCTCGCAGGTGCACTTCGTCTGTGCGGACGACGCCCATGGCGCGCCGATCATGATCGCGGCCGAGAAGGCGAAGAAGACCCCGCAGGAATTCGTCGCGGCAATCGCCGCCGGCCGCAAGCAGTACCTGGACGGCTTTCACATCAGCTTCGACAACTGGCACTCGACCGACGGGCCCGAGAACCACGAACTCTCCAAGGCGGTCTACCTGTCGCTGCGCTCGAACGAGCTGATCTCGACCAAGACCATCGAGCAGTTCTTCGACCCCGCCAAGTCGATGTTCCTGCCGGACCGCTTCATCAAGGGCGAATGCCCCAAGTGCGGCGCGAAAGACCAATACGGCGACAGCTGCGAGGTCTGCGGCGCCGTCTACGCGCCCACCGAGCTGAAGAACCCGTACTCGGTGCTGTCCGGCGCCACGCCGGTGCTCAAGACCAGCGAACACTACTTCTTCAAGCTCAGCGACCCGCGCTGCGTCAACTTCCTGACGCAGTGGACGCAGGAACCCGGCCGGCTGCAGCCCGAGGTGCTGAACAAGATCCGCGAATGGTTCGAGCCCGATGAAGAAGGCAACAACCGCCTGAGCGACTGGGACATCAGCCGCGACGCGCCCTACTTCGGCATCGAGATTCCCGACGCGCCGGGCAAGTACTTCTACGTCTGGCTGGACGCGCCCATCGGCTACCTGGCCTCGCTGAAGAACTACTTCGGCAAGATCGGCAAAGACTTCGACGCCTTCATGGCCGACGAATCCGTGGAGCAGGTCCACTTCATCGGCAAGGACATCACCTACTTCCACACGCTGTTCTGGCCGGCCATGCTGCACTTCAGCGGCCGCAAGACGCCCAACCACGTCTTCGTGCACGGCTTCATGACCGTCAACGGCGGCGAGAAGATGAGCAAGAGCCGCGGCACCGGCCTGGACCCGCTGAAGTACCTGAGCCTGGGCCTGAACGCCGAATGGCTGCGTTACTACATCGCCGCCAAGCTCAACGCCAAGGTCGAGGACATCGACTTCAACCCCGAGGACTTCGCGGCCCGCATCAACAGCGACCTGGTCGGCAAGTTCATCAACATCGCGTCGCGCGCGGCCGGTTTCCTGACCAAGCGTTTCGACGGACGCCTGAGCGCCGACCTGGGCGTGGAAGGCCGCATGCTGCTGGACACGCTGCGCGGCCAGAGCGGCGCGATCGCCGAGCTGTACGAGACGCGTGAGTTCGGCAAGGCGCTGCGCGAGATCATGGCACTGGCCGACAAGGTCAACGAGTTCGTCGACCAGCACAAGCCCTGGGAGCTGGCCAAGCAGGAAGGCATGGACGCGGCGCTGCACGACGTCTGCAGCGTCTGCATCGAGGCCTTCCGCCTGCTGACGATCTACCTCAAGCCCGTGCTGCCGGCGCTGAGCCAGCAGGTGGAGACCTTCCTGAAGGTCGAGCCGCTGCAGTGGAAGGACAGCGCCCGCGCGCTGGGCGCCCACCAGATCGGCGCCTACCAGCACCTGATGCAGCGCGTGGACACGGCCAAGGTCGAGCAGCTGTTCGAAGCCCCGCCCGCACCCAAGGTCGTGCCCGGCGGTGAAGACATCGCTGCGGAGATCAAGATCGACGACTTCGCCAAGGTCGACCTGCGCATCGCCAAGATCGTCAAGGCGGAACTCGTCGAGGGCTCGGACAAGCTGCTGCGCCTGACGCTGGACGCCGGCGAAGGCCGCCTGCGCAACGTCTTCAGCGGCATCCGCAGCGCCTACAGGCCCGAAGACCTCGAAGGCAAGCTGACCGTGCTGGTCGCCAACCTCGCGCCGCGCAAGATGAAGTTCGGCGTCAGCGAGGGCATGGTGCTGGCCGCCAGCCACGCCGACGAGAAGGCCAACCCCGGCATCTTCGTGCTGGAGCCAGGCGCCGGCGCCCAGCCCGGCATGCGGGTGCGCTGAAGTGCTTCGCCGGCCCCTCGCCCGGCATCGCCCCGCCGCACGCGGGCGCTGCCGGTCGGTCCCCCACGGGGACGAAGGGGCCGGCGGCACCCATCCGCAGTCCCCTTCCAACAGGCCGGCTTGGGGCAGCCCGGCGCGCGTCCCGATGACATCACGCCGCGAGGGTCTTTCGCGGCGCAAACGCTTCATCGCCGAGCGCTACCACTGCGGACCTCCGGGCCCGACGCCCATCGCGTCGCATCCCATCTTCCGGAGGTTCCATGCCCTTGCCCCGACTGCATCCGTTCCGCCCGCGCAGCCTGTCGCTGCTGTCGGGCTACTCGCGCGAGCG
>JACCDO011482821.1_pt1 | contig 25833 bp, 14 predicted proteins | sample 7446101 | NCBI WGS metagenome assembly JACCDO01 (sample SAMN15323440, study PRJNA562643) | freshwater metagenome | isolation source: river surface water | place: USA:Blue River Watershed | collected 2017-08-16 | reverse complement strand
CGTCCGGCTATAGCTTTATCTTAGACACCTTTGGAAGCCCTGGGCTTGAGGTGCATGACTTTAAGGAAATAGCTGTAAAGTACCAAGAGCGCTTCGGCATTATGAAGTGGTTTTGCGACCAAGCCTCCCCCGCTAACATTAAGACCTTTATTAAGGCCGGCCTTAAGTGCCCTGACTTTACAAAAGACATTTTAGGTGGGATTGAGGCTATTCGTTCTCAGGTTACCGACACCATGGGGAATAAAAAGCTTTTAGTCCTAGCTACCGAAAGTAATCAAAAAATTGCTATGGGGTTTAAAGTCCACCACTTTAAGCTGGACGCTGCCGGCAACGTAACAAAGGCCCCGGACGATGAAGAGTACGCCGACGTTATGGACGCCCTCCGCTATATCGGGCAAAACATATTTGGACCCCGATCTGCCAATAAGGTGCTGATTGCTTCTGATAGTATGGACTCAAAGAAACCTATCGCAAATCACGCCGAGCAACTAAAGCAAGAAATCACCAGCAGAGTGCAGGAAGCCTCTGAAACTACTGATAAAACGGCAAAAGGTAAAAAAGGGTTCTTTTGGGATGTCTAGCGGCAATCTTTAATGTAGAGATCGGATGGTATAAAATATGTCAAAAATGAATTTGTCAGTAAGTTTAAATAGTTATGATGATAAGGCGTCTTCAAACAGCCCCTCTCTTAACTTGTTTAAATGGTTCAGGGACGCCCAGGGCCTTGAAGTTTCCAATCCCCAATCTCAAAGTTTTAAGTTAGCCCCCGGAGAAAGTCGAACCATGTTCAACGGAACCCGTACCCTGCTTAGCGATGGCACCACGCAGCTTCAGCTCTCACTGAAGGCTGGGACTTCAAATACGTATGTGGTTAAGCACGTGGGTGGCACGGCTCCCCAGTTTAGGACCCCGCGTTCAACTGGCGCTGATGCTACTACTGAGGTAACGGTAACACAAAACGGTAGCGTTCTGACTTTCACTAGCACGGCGGGCACCCTTTTCAGCCTCGGGGCTGTTGCAGTCGGCGATCAGGTCAAGATTGGCACCGTTTTTGCGATGTCTAATCAAGGCTCGTTTAAGGTTATCGCCAAGACCGCAACTAGCTTTTCTGTAGAAAATGCTGGTGGCGCAACAGAAGGCCCCATCACCTTGGGAGCCTCGTTTGCCGATGAGGTCCGTATCTTCTCTGCCGCCGGAGTCCAGGTGGGGGACACCCTTAGGATTTTTGGAGGATTTTCTCCGGCTTCTCAGGGCTCCTATGAAGTTACCGATGTGTCGGATGATTCTCTTGAGTTTTATTCAACAAAGGCTCTGCCTCAAGAAACCATCACTACCGACCAAATCGCTGTTTATACTCAGGCTAAGCGCATTGTTTACGTTGAGTCGTCAAAGAAGCTGTCCATCTCTATCAACGGCTCTTCCCAGGGCTCTCTTGAGCCGATTACCGGAATTGAATCTAAGCCGGCAATGCTACTAAAAACAGAAATTGCTTGGTCGATGTCCATGACAAATGATAGTCTAGATGTAGCGGACGTATTCTTTGCGTCGGTAGAGTAATATGGCAGATCAAAACAGTCAAGATAAGAAAACCCTAAGAAGCGTTTTTATTGAAGCAACCGGAGACTCGTCTGTTGACATGGGCGAGCAGCTTGCTACTATCTTGCAAAAGTCTACGATTAGGCCAGAAGGCCCCCTCGCTTCATTGATGAAGGGCGTTTCCGTAATGGGCGAGAAAAAAGAAAATAAAGGCATTAAGCTTGCTTTTTACGAAGACCCAGTAGAAAGCTCGGATTACTCCGGCATCTTTAAAACAAAACGAAAGCTTCTTCCTGACCACGTTTTAAAGCTTATCCGCGTTCAAAACCACCTAGTCGCTTCTATTTTGCGGGCTCGCGGTAACACCCTGGCCATGTTTGGCCATAAGAGGCACGATCGCTTTGACGTTGGGTTTGAAGTTGAAATTAAGCCTGAGTTTGAAACTTATATCAAGCCAGAGCAAATGAATAAGATTAAAGAGCGTATCGAAAAAGCCGAAAAGCTCTTGCTAAACTGCGGAAGCACCGAAAACCTAAACCCAGAAGAGAAAATGTCTCTTTCTGATTTCCTTGATCTACAAGCGCGCAACGCGCTTACCTTTGGAAGGTTTGCTACTGAAATTATTAGAACCGAAGAAAACGGAGAAAGCGTATTTCATTCGTTTAGGCCGGTTGACGTAGGAACTATTTATAGCGCTGTTCGTAAGGGCGAGTACGGCGGAGATGCAATTCGTGAAGGGTCAATTAAGCGACTAGAGCAGGTTACCGGAGAAAAGCTTGACCCCAAGATGTTTGAAAGTGACGAGTACGCCTTTGTTCAGGCAATTAACGGTACCCCGGTACAGGCGTTTACTTCGGATGAGTTACTTGTTTTTAATATGTTTCCCTCAACCGACATTGAGCACGCCGGGTATCCAGTAACTCCGATTGATACCTGTATCAGCTCCGTAACTACCCATCTATCAATTGATGCGTATAACCGACTTTACTTTCAAAACGGCAGAGCCGCAAAGGGGATGCTAGTTGTAAAGTCAAACGAGATTGATCAAGCTACGATTCAAAAGATTCGCCAAGACTTTATGGCGTCGATCAATAACGTAAATAACGCCTTTAGAGCGCCGGTATTTGGAGTAAACCCAGAAGATGACGTTGCGTGGATACCCATGACGTCAAACGCCGGGGACGGTGAGTTTCAATTCCTTTACGATAACGTATCTCGAGTTATTCTTAGTACGTTTAATATTTCTCCAGATGAGCTTCCTGGCTACAGCCACCTTTCCCGTGGAACAAACCAGCAAACCCTTTCTGAGTCCTCTAACGAGTTTAAGCTAACGGCGGCTCGAGATACCGGTCTTCGCCCCCTTATCCTAAAATTTCAATCGTTCTTAAACGAAAAGCTATTACCTATTATAGACCCTGAGTTGGCACAAATTTGCTACGTCCAGCTATCGGGACTAGACTCCCAGACAAGGGAGCAAGAATCGCTACGGCTTCAACAAGACTCTCCAATCCACATGAGCTATGACGATGTGATGAGCGCTGTTGATAAACAGCCTATCGGCAAGCGTCTTGCTGGAGGCGTACCTTTTAACGAGCGATATCAAATTATTTCTGATAAACTACTTAACGTATCCGAACTACGAGATGCGTTCCTAGAAGACCCCACCGCGTTGGTCGATACCATGTTGCAGTTTAAGCGCGACCCCTTTTGGTTGCAGCACATGAATCTTCTGATGCAAGTCAATCCAGCGGCGGTTAAGGCTTACTATGCGAGTAAGCCATACGCTATGGAAATCTTAAAAATGATGGTTGAAGATCAACTGGAAGAGGATGACCAATGAGAGATAAGAGTGTAGATTACAAAAAGAAGTACATGGACCTGCGGGCTCGTTTTGTGGGCTCTATGGATATGGCTTTTCGCCTTGGCTATGAAAAAGGCCAAGCAGACTCTATGCAAGATCAGGCTCAACAGCAAATGATGCAAGCGCAGCAAGCTCAAGCGCAAATGGCTCAGGCTCAAGGCGCAATGCAGGGCCAAGGGGGCGCGGAGCAATCCGAAGCCCCTTCTCAGCAAGAAGGCGGAGAGCAGGACCTTGCTCAAGCAGCGGCGCAAGCGGGTATCCCTCAAGACGACCAGCAATCCGAGGGGGCAGAGAGCCCCGAAGCTCAGGCGGCTCAGGGAGCGCAAGATAACGAACTTGATCAGTATGTTAGCGAGCTAGAAAGCCTCGTAGGTAAGGGTGAAATTTCATCCGAAGACCTTAAAAAGTCCCTTGATAAGATTAAAATGCTTCAGATGAATAAGCAGCTTTCAAAAAACATGAAGTTTACCAAAAAAGCTGCGGCCAATCTAAACCCACAGGCTAAGCGCTCTGTCTCTATGCAAGAGCGCATCGTAAGCGACATTATGGCTAAGTGGGAAAAAGAATCGTCTAAGCTTGTATCCGAAACGATTCAGTCCATTGGTAGCACGGAGACACTCAGTAAAAAGGAGTAGTCCGTGCGCGGAATATCTGACCATACGCGAGAAATTTTAGGCAAGTTAGTAGAAGAGATGTTCGATAGAGTATCTCACCACTTGCTCGGCGATATTCCCGCTTTAAAAAATAAAAAGGTTATTCTTTTTACAACAAAACCAAACCAAACTTTGGCGCATTTGTTTGTTCAGTCTATGGGGGAAAGCCACCCGCTACCTCAAGAGCAGAGCGTACTTAAAAACCTTCTAAATACCGCCCACACTTACATTGAAGCTTTAAAAAGCAAAACAAAGGCTAACCTGGTTGAGTCAATAGACGCATACGTTAAGGAGTCTAGGGCTAAATTAAAGAGCCCGTCCGACCAGGAGATAAGGGCCAAGGTCTTAGAGCAGCTAGCGGCTGCGGGAAGTCATCTTAAAACTATCGCCGAAGCAGAGGGTACAAAAGCCCGAAACATGGGCAAGCTTATGCAGATTGCCCGCGTAGGGGCGTCTACCGGACAGGCGGACCCGATGGTATTTTTTATTACCATGAAGGATGCGGACGTATGCAAAGAATGCCAGCGCCTCCATCTTCTAGATGACAGGATTACGCCCAGAGTGTGGAAAATGTCTGAGCTTGGTTACACCTACCACAAAAAGGGGCAGCCCAACCCAAAAGTGATGGGCCTTCACCCGCACTGTAGGTGTACGCTAAGCCTTCTTACTTACGGATTTGGTTTTAACTCTTCAGGAAACGTTGCCTATATGGGCCCGGACCATAACGAGTTTAAAAAGCAGAGGGGTAATGATTAAAATCATTCTCCAGATTATTCAAACGTTTTTTGGAGGTAGTCAAGAGTCCGCCCAACCTTCCGCGCCGCCCGTTCCGGCCCCTCCGGCCCCTAAGCCAACGGAAACCGAGGAGGGGGTTGACTGGTCTAATCCAAAAGCCCCTATATCCAAGTATTTTACGGTGCACAACGCAACCTATCTTCCCTCCTGGCGAACTTACCATATGCCCTCGCCTCAAGAAAAAGAAAACATCCTAAAAGTAGCTAAAAAAATGGATGTGATTAGAGAATTTCTAGGGGAACCTATTAATGTCCACGTGTGGATGAGGCCCGGAGTTGCAAGCTGCCCAGGCACCCCGTGGGACGGCAAAGACTATAATAGGTATATTTACGAAACCCAGGTGTGGAAAGCGTTATCGGAAGAAGAAAAGGCAAAAAAACAAGTGCCAAATTCGCCCCACAAGTCTGGGGAAGCGGTTGACTGGTCTGTAGTAAATAAAAAAACCGCCGAAGCTTGCGCTGAGGTTAGAGAAAAGCTACTCCCTAAGCTAGAAGAGTGGGGAGTTCGTATGGAAGACATCCACGGAAGCTGGGTCCATATCGACACAAAGCCTGTTATTAGCAAAAGGTTTTTTAAGCCTTAGGCTTTTTAAGCTTTTCGTTCCAGTGCTCTGCGTCTTTTTCTACTTCTAAATTTTGCTTTTTATAATTACCTAAATGGCCAATTAAAAGGTGACAGCAGATGCCGTTTTTCCAGGCTTCGCATAACGTAATTAGATTGGAAGGCTCAAGCTCTTTTGACGGGTCTAAATGAAACGGCACCTTATGGTGAACCTCGAGCTTTGCGGTGCCTCCGCAAACAGCGCACTGGCTGTTTTTCTTTAGGTGCTCATTTCTAATCTTTGGCCACTGACTAGACCTTTTAGAGCCCTTAGGCGCTTTGCCTTGAAGTCTATCTTTTATGTGGGTAATGAACCTTTTCATTTTTTTTCAATAGTCTTTAGCTTTTTATAATAATTTTTATCTTCAGTTAGGTGGTCTCTTGCAATTTCTCTAGCAATCTCTTTATCGCTAGTGTGTTCCATCTCTACTTTTTGACCTTCTTTAACTGATTTTGGATTAAAGGATTTAGGGTCTTTTTTATCCGCAAGCCCGCCAGGAATTCTGTCCTTCTTTTCGACCTTTTCAGGTAGCTTTTTACCTTTAGTTTCCTTATCCCAGCGTGCAACCGCCTCTTTGCCGCCCAAGGCTTCGGTACCCTTTGGCGTGTGCGCCCATCTGCGCTGCGCCTCTGACCTAAAAGGTTTCATTAAAGGCTCGGAAGCAGCTAGCTTTCCTTTGGCCCTCGCGTGCTTAGTCTGCTTTAGCCCCTGGCTCGGCTCTCCCTGCGCCCTTCTGCTGATTCTTTCGTTGATATCCTTTACCGGTCCAGACGGAAAGGCCAAAGAAGCCGCGTCCGGCACGTGAGTACCTGTATGTGGGTCTACGATAATTTCAAATTCATTCCTGTAATTGTTAGCGTTAGGGTCTACAAACTTTCCGCTTATTTGATGACTAGCAATATCGGTAGCCTTGACAGGAGAGATATTGCCAACATCCCGGTGAACAGCGCCGTACATAAATGGGATGTGAGAAATTTTACTCTCCGGTATCCAAGAAGATATGACGTGCCCCGGCTGGTGCTCTTCTCCCATTTCAATGTTTTCATTAAAAGAGTGATGGCTTGGGTTGGTAAATGATTTAGCCTGTTTATAGTCTGGCGTCCACGAGCTGCGATCAAGATATTTGTACTTGTTTTTGTCGCCCATTACATATTCGTGCTCTCCAGACAGCGTTCCTCTATGCAATAGAAATTCTCTCTCCCCGGTTTTTGGGTTTTTTCTGACCTTAGTCACCGAGTGTAGCTTATTTAGCCCGCGTGCTCTGGCGTTTGGGTCCATTGGCTCTAGACTGTTCCTTACATCCTGCGGAGTTCTGTAAAAATCGATATCCGAAGCCCCTTCTTGGCCGTACGTTTGCCATTCCTGTACGTCTTCTCTTTCAGGTTTCGGAACAAGCTTTGGATTAAAGGGCTTAAGCCGAGACATTACGCCCTTTTCAAGCTCTTCAGCCTTGCCGAAGGGGGCTTTGGCTCTATCTTTTTCCGCCGCTCTTTGATTAATTCGCGCGTTTAAATCGTTTGGCCTCTTAATCTGTTCTTTTACAAAATCTCTATCTAAAAGTTTTAGATTTGCATGAGGAGCGACGATAACTTCGTGCTCGCGCGCCCAGTCGTTTGGGCCCTTGCCTTGCGTTGCGCCCATTTGTGGGGCGATTACATCAATTTTAGATTCTGGAACCCATGCAGAATGCACTTCCCCATCTGACCCAGCAAAACCGTCGGCCACGTGGTGATGTGGAGTCCAAGAGCTTTGCACCGGCTCGTTATGCGTATCTCTATAGGTAGCCTTGTCGCCGCGATGAAGTAAAAAATGCCGTTCTCCACCGATCATTTTAGTGGGAGTTAGGGATTGTAGTTTGTTAAAGCCTCTCATCAAGGCATTTCTAGGCATTCGGCTTTGGTACGTAGGCTCTCCTCCGTCGAACCAGGCGTCTACCCTATTGGTCCCCGTATCCTGCCAGGCTTTTAATTTCTTTTTGCGCTCTTCATGTACGGGGCGGTCGGGGTTCCACGGAAAAAGTCTGCGAGCAACGCCCTTTTCAAGCTCTTCGGATTTGCCTAGGCGAGCTTTGTACCCGGCCTTAAAGCGAGCCCTTAATGTTTTGACCTCTTCAGGCGACATCTCTCTAGCGTCTTTGCCCGCGTATTTATAACCCTTAAAAGGAGACCGAGCTGACGCATCAATCTTTTTTCCTGTATCAAATTCTTCGCCCGACTCGCCCTCAAACCAACCGTATTCGCCATACTGCTCGCGGGCGTGAGCGTCAATTGGAATAACTCGACCAAGCCTTACCTTATCAAAATGTTCTGCGGGAATAAACTTTTCTCCACCCCAGCGCCCGCTAAGCTTATCGGCTACAGATTTAGGCACGTGAAGCTCGGCCACAAACGGTCTAGCATAACCGTGGCCGTTTACCCAGCTTTCGACGCTAGGAGCCGTATAGATGCCCTTGCGGCCCGAGCGGTCTTCAATCGAAATCGCATTGTCCTGTGGCTCATAGGCCGGGTCCAGTTTAAACCTAGACTTGTCGGTAATGTGATACAGCTTAACCATATCGTCATTGCCGGCCCCAGGTTTTTTGGTTGCCTCAGCAGCCGTCAAAGCTTTCTGCTGTAAAGGAGCGCCTGAGCCGCTAACCTTTTTTAAGTCTTTTTTTTTAAGCTCAGATGCCGCAAGCTTTGTTTTTGGAGCCGCAGGAGCTGCAGGGGTGGCGGCCTTAGGCTTAGCGGGCGCGCCGGCTGGGGACTTAGCTGGAGCCGTAGCGGGAGCCTTCAGCTTGGTACCTGACGGCATATTGTGCATCTGCCTTGGGGCTACAGTACCTGCAGAAAGTGCGTTTGTATATTCTTGAGCGTGCGCAACAGCATCGGTAGGGTTGTTAAAAATACCCTTTTGCCCTTTTAGTCCGGCAAAAGCTCCTGCGTGCTTTACGTGAAATGAATCGCCTTCTTTAATAACGCTAACAATGCCGTGCTGAGGGTGGGTAAAGGAAATAACCTGCTTTCCGCCAACGTCGCTATAGCTAGGCTTCCAGGTTTTTTCCATTTTTTCAATGGTCTGCTCAGCTTTTTGTGTAAACTTATAAGCCGCAATTTTTGCCAGGGCGGTGGCCTCGGCCTTTGTAAGGCGAGGGTTTTTCTTTTGAAAAAACTTTACAAGCTGGTCGCTTTTTGGCCAAGACTTAAAAGTTTCTTCAATCGCTGATTTTTTCCTCTTTAGAATTTCTTCTCGAGAAAGGGCCTGTGTCCCGGTCAGGCTGCTGGGGGCCACGTCGTACTTTACAAGCCACCCCTCTGGAAGCTCAGACTTTTCAAGTATTTGAATTTCTTCAGCTTCTTCGGTTTTAAACATATCGAGAGGGCTTGATTTAGCCACCGTTTTTGGTGCTTCTTGTTTTAATTCTTCAGCAATCGCCATCTTATTGCAAGGGGTCACGGTAATGGTGGTCTTACGAGCAATAGCCTTAGTAATTTCGGAGCCGTTCTTTTCAAGCTTTGCACCTTCGATAGAAAAGTTAATGACGTTTTTCGCCTGAGGGTTTTCGGCTCTTTTTGCAGAGTCGTATTTTAAAATAGAGGCGATCTCTTTTGCTTGCTGGTGACCCACCGCATCAAAAAGCTCTCCGACGATGTAAAGAAACGGGGCCTGAGACTTATTCCAAAAGTATAGTTCGTTTTGGGTTTCGCAATCCTGCTGGTTAAAAATCTTCTTTGCTTTTATGATTTTACCCACAATATGAGAGGCGTTCTCATTTTTGTGCTCATAGTTCAAAACGCCTTCGCCGCGCTCTAAGGAGCTGATATCTAAGCCTTTAATGCTTATTCTTTCGCCAGAGGAGTCTAGGTGCTCCGAAGCTGCAATCCCTGAAATGAGTGTACCTTTTAACATAGCAAATCCCGTACTCCTACTATATCAAGATTACTTCTTTAGCCTTGACAGGGGTTAGCGTCAACAAAGATTGTTATTCTGGCCAAAACTGTTAGTTAACCGTTTGAAATTATAGAAAAATTCCTATAATAAGATATATTTAAGTATAAGTATACGAATACTTTTATGTTTTTTAATTGTATTCGTTCAAACTCAACTAATAACGAATAAGGAGCTATAAGATGGCAATCAAAAATCTTAGTAAAGCACAAGCCCTGATTCGCGAACTTAAGGAAAAGCTAGAAATTCGCACCCAAGGTGCAGCTTCTGGCCGATGCGATACCGTTCGTGAAACTGCGGACTCAGAAGGCTACCCTGCATTGTTTCTTTCCGATGGCGGAAACGAAGCTGCTGGAGAACCTGTACTCGCAATCCGTATTAAGCAAAAGGATATGGTTTCCAAGGATGTTTTTGGAAACGATTCTAAGGCTTATGCCCCACACGTTTGCGAACTAGCACACGAAGATGCACAAGTTGACAAGAAAGATATCGAAATGGCGATGTTTGAACTTGCTAAGCTTGGTATCAAAATCCAAATTAAGGAAATTGCTGCAGCTACCGCTGTAACTCTTTCCAGCATGGATGCTGCTAGCCCAGCACAAGAACTCGACGATCTTCGTTGGCCCACTAAGGGCGTTTAATTAATGCCTTTGGAGGGTTTACCTATGAAAATGACTCAAGCTGATTTTGAAAAGCTAATCACCGATGTCGAAAAAGAGTTCGATCTCTTTTTGGCAAAGGCAGAGTCAGAGGCTAAACCCGAAGAATCTATGGCTAAATCTGAAGATAAAGCTGAAGACAAACCTGAAGAAAAAAAGGAAGAGTCTAAGGAAGAGGCTAAAGAAGAAGCCAAAGAAGATTCGGCAAAAGCCGATGACAAAGAAGAAGAAAAAAAGGACGACGAAGACAAGCACGACTACGACGAGGAAGATATGGAAGAAATGCACAAAATGTATTCTTCTATGTCAAAGGGTGAACTCAAAGCTCACCGCGAAGCCGTAGAAAAAAGCTGGATGCACAAGTGTGGCGATATGCAAGTTGCCAAGTCAGAGCAGCACGAAGAAGAGCAGCTCAAGAAGTCCGAAGAAGTTCAAAAGGTAGAGCAAGAGATTGCCCTAACTAAGTCAGAGCTGGAAGCTAAGACTAAAGAACTTGAAGGTGCAAAGAAAGAGAACGAAGACCTCAAGAAGAGCGTTGAAGAACTCGTCGGAGCACTAAATGGTTTCGTGACCAAAAAGGGACCTACCCGTAAGGCCGTAACTTCTGTGGAATATATTAAAAAATCTGAAACAGAAGAAGCCCCAAAGAAGGAACTTAATAAGTCCGAAATCACGGCGATTTTGAAAAAGAAGGCGGCTGACCCGTCCCTATCAAAATCTGATCGTGAAGCCATCAATCAATATTACCTAAAGGGCGCAAGCCTTGATACGGTGAAACATCTACTCACATAAGGAGCATAGAAAATGGAACAACTGCAAGCACTCATTAAAGCACTAGAGGCCGGCAGCTATAACGCGGCTCCCGGATCGCTAGTTCAGGGCTCTGCGTTACAGACTGAAGACCTTTCTCCAGTCATGGAAAACGTCACTTTTGGTGACGAACACATCAAGTTGCAAAAGGCACTCTCAGTAAAAGATGCTAAGTCACAACTTGTTCAATTCAATCGTCAATTGAGCTACGGAGTATTCGGTGGCTCAGCTCAGTACGAAGGCGGAGTCGGGGAAGAAGATACCTCTGATTACGTCCGTGCGGTAGTGCCAATGGCATACTACAGCACGGTTCGCCGTGTAACTGTTGCTGCTAACATGATTGGCGCATTCGACGGCGTAAAGGCTGAAGATCGCGCTTCTGATGACGCAGCTAAGAAGATCGCCAGCGATGTAGAATTCGACCTCTTCAAGGGGATGTCGGATTTCTCTAACGCCGGTATTTTCGACGGTAACCCAGGCGCAATTGCTGAACTCCCGAATATGTTCGGTCTTGATCAGCAAATTCGCCAGTCTGACGCTCAGGCTTCTACTCAGGACCTCATGTTCGCTGAGTACGGCTCTGACCAGTCTGTCGTACTTTCGGCTGACGGTTCCCTCACCCAATCGATCATTGAAGATGCCGCTGTCCGTTCAGCAATGAACATGGGCCACGCAGATCAAATGATCCTTGACCCAATCTCGTTGTCTGCTTACAACAAGATTGCACACTTGAAGGAACGTATCGTTCTTGCTGGCTCCCCACAAGAAGCAAGCGGTGCGGCTCTCCGACAACAGTGGACCAGCTCAGGCGCAGTTCAGCTCGAAGCTTCACGTTTCGTGTCTGGTAAGACTCGCCCTGCTAAGGCCCGCGCTGGAAGCCCAGCAGCTCCTGCTGCTCCATCCCCAGCCGCTGTTCTCGCTGCAGGTTCACTCCTCGATGCAGGTGCTTACGTTTATTACGTAACTGCTTGTAACGAGCGCGGTGAGTCCCTCAAGTCTGCTAACGCTACCCACACTGTAGCTTCTGCTGGCGATGCTGTTGATCTCACGATCACTGCTGTCTCTGGCGCTAAGTACTACAACGTGTATCGTAGTGAAGCTGGCGGAAGTGCTGCTGATGCTAAGTTCATCGGTCGCATCAAGCAAGGTCTCGGAAACCCTGTTCTCCGCGATCTCGGAAACCGTTCACCTGGTTCTGTCACTGGATATCTTCTCCAGAAGGATACTTTCAGTATCCATCAGTTGAGTGCATACAGCAAGCTCAAGCTCGCAGTATCTGACCTCAGCTTGCCAGAAGCTAGTTTCCGTTTCCTCTGCTTGGCAGCTAAGCAGCCACGCAAGTCGGTACTTATCGATAACATCGACGGCCAACTCTAATCGTTAGATTAGCGTAGGACTGGGCCCCGGTAACCCACAGGTTGCCGGGGCTTTTTATTTATACAAACTCTTTAACAAAAGAGTCAATATTGTTTTCAAATTCTTGAAGCGAACTTTTATTAATTAAATAGAAGTCAAAATCGTAAGCATCCAAGTCCCGCTCGCTTGGGTCTAGGCTTGGAGAGGCGTCAAATCGATCAATTCTCAACGTGTTCATGCGAACGCCGGCAAGCTTAGCGTGCTCTTTAATCTGTTCGGCCTCTGAGCGATATCGCATATCCGTAATTACAACCCTTTCTCCAGGCTTAATTTGACTCAGTGCCCGCTGGACCCAATACTGGGAATTGGCGGAGCGCTTAACGGAGCCCTCTAGGATGGCCAGTGCTCGGGGGGTCCAGTACAAAGGGTCCGCACCGGACTCGCCGGCCCGCTCGCCATGGGCACCCCTAAATTCTCCCCGCATAAAACGGTGAATCATTTCAGAAAACCTGTCCTTGCTCTCTACGGGCATAGATAGGATAGGGGACTCCTTACGCTCAGGGTCGTCAAGGCTGGTCCGATCAATCCCGTACTGTTCTGCAACCATGTCTTTTAAAACGTCAGCAAAGGCCACCCGCTTAAAGCCATATTTTTCTACAAGAATTTTTGCCATGGCGTCTTTTCCAGACCCCTTCCAGGCGCTTAGGGCGATAATCATGCTATCTCCTTGATATTATTAATAATAATCATTTAAAAAAAGATCAACAGTTTCTATGCTATAGGGTACCAAATGATACTATAAAAGGCAAGGGTTAATAGCAATCTTTAATTTGACTGGAGATTTTATGAGATTATCGGCTAAGCCAATCAAAAATTTTGTCAATATAAATGCTTTTGACTTTGGAAGTGAATGGAGAATTCGCCAAGATGAGCCGAACACCCTTTACCTTCAATTGATTGATCTAGATCGCGACGGATTGCGCTATATGCCAACAGACGCGTCTTACTCGGTTTCCGTTTCTTTTCCTGGCACAGAGATTGTAAAGGTCGCTACGCAAGAAAGCGCTCTAGACAGGTCTATTTGGAAAGTTTCTCTTTCGAGTACCGAAAAAGTTTATAGCGGAAACGTTCAGGTTTCAGTTACAGAGGCTGGAGTGACCCGCAGATTTAGTATCTTGCAGGGGCTGGCGGTTGAGCAACTAAGCGACGGAGGCTGCTAATGAGCTACAATTCTCCAAAAGACTACGGTACAACTACCTATCCAGTTCACGCCGTAAGCCCTCCGGCCCTTTTAAAAAGGGTAGAGCCGCTACTTACCCCTGACCAACTGAAAAGCCGGCACCTTAAGGGTGTTTTGGAGCTTGCCGCCCGTTTCGGCATCTCATACACCTCTGACGAACTCAAGGATAGAATTAACCTTGCAATGAACCAGGCCGAAATTGAGCTTGGCATTCCCGTTGTCGGGTATGAGGTTCAAGAAAAGCACCCGTTTGACCAAAACCTATACAAGTCATACATTCATATTCGCACCGAGCAAGGGCCAATTATTGAGCTTCGAGACCTTGCTATTGTTTCTTCTAACAAGCAAACCATCTTTGAGGTTCCTTCGGAATGGGTTGAGGCTGCCCAGTTTCACCAAAGGCAGATTAACGTAATTCCTCTTCTCTCCTCTTTTGGCGGAACCACCTTTAACGCCCCCGTGGCAAGTGGCGGTATTGCGTATCTGTCCATTCTTTTGAACAGCCTTGGGTATGTCCCCTCCTACTGGCAGGTTAAGTACCTTATCGGTATGTGCAAAGATGCCGGGAGCGTCCCTGTAGTAGCCAACACCTTAATTGGAGCGATGGCCGCGATGGATATTTTGAGCAGCATTGCCCCAAATAACGCTAACACTTCGGTAAGCCTTAGTCAAGATGGAATAGGACAGTCAAGTTCAACTCCGGGCCCGCAAATCTTTCAACAAAGGATGCAAGAGCTGCAAATGCAAAAAGAAACCCTTATGCGGCAGATCAAAAGAGTTTTTGGTGGTAAGTTTTTCCTAACTAACATATAATAGTATACAGTATGAAGGACCTGCTAAAAAAACCCCACATTATCTTTTCGGTTGAGTCGGGTAGATATCCCGCAAAAAGGAAAGTTGCGCACAAAGTGGCGATGGCCGCTCTTGGCCGTACGGGCAACGGCAAGGTTGTAGAGCTTAAGGGGCACTACGGAGCACCAGAAACGAGCATTTTGGTTGTAGACCCCACCGACCAACAGGCCGCTTTAGCAAGAAAGATTGCTCACGAAACGGGACAGGAGTCTCACATAGAATCGGACGGCCACTCCCATAAACTATACTTTAATCACGGGGACCAGGCCGGAACAATTATCCACGGTGCCGGCACCGTCTTTCATTCGGAAACTCCTAAAGATAACTATTCAGTCCTTCCTGACGGCACCATTTTTTCACACAATTTTAATTTTGAGCAGTCCTCTCCGCACCCACACTCATACGACTGGCACGATGGTCACTCAGATCACTACGGTGGTAACTTTAAAAAAGCGGAGCTTACGCACCCTCATCTACAGGCGCACGGGCCATCAAAAGGCAATGATCAAGCTGGCGGGAACACTTCCGGCGAATTTCACAATGTTATGGGGCATTTTGGAACCATTACGCCCGGAAAGAAATCAAATTTAAAATTTTATCGCGGTATCGACCGCTTTCATGACAAAATTGATGACCACATTAAGCAGTCGGGGCATCAAGTCTATCTTGCCGGTGGAAAGCACGGTCGGCCTGACTTAGCAAATAAAAACTATAACACTAAGCACCTGATGATCTTTGACCCTACCGAGGGGTCCGGCGGGGATTTTGGAAATGAACAGTTTACGTCCGCATGGAGAAAGATTCACGAGAAAGCTCACGCAGATACGCTAGGCGAAATCAATAAAAAGTACGGAGAAGGCCGAAGGCTAGGCAAGCTCGGGGTTAGAACTCCTCGAGAAATGAAGAGAGCCGTTGAGTGGGAGCATTTAGCCGCCCACAAACAGCGCCAACTTATGGAGGGGCTTGGCCATAAAATTTCCGATGAAGATTTTGCAAAAGAATACAATACGGTAATCGGGGATGCGGTTCACCGCGCTATTACCGGTCAATTTACAGACCCGCACGAGATGGGGTTTGAGCCGCACAGCAAGCCCGTTTCTTTAAGCTCTGCTTTAAGCCTTATTGATGCTCACGCCGCAAAGCTTGGGCTTAGGCACGACGACGACAATCTGATGAAGCTTCGTGCCGATAAAGGAATTCAAAAAACAGAAGGGGATAACAACCAGCTAAAGATCCCTAAAGCGCCGGGAATTGCTAAAGCGCCGTCGGCTCCTGAGCACCCTGTTGACAAGGCTCTTAGTGAGATTTCAGCGGGCGAAGTTCCCGACCACGCGCATTTGCGGCACATATCTAGTGCCGTTGACGAGGCCACTGAAAAAGGTATTCCGCTGACGCCCGACCACCTTCATAAAGTATTCAGCTTTGACAAGGGTAGGGGCGGCACCAGTTTCCTTGGAAATACGCTACTCGACCATCCCGCATTCAATAGCTCGCACGTCGATACCATTATTAATTCTGCCTTAGACTCAAACCAAAAGCCGGCGGACAGGGATGACAAGATATCAAAAATATACCGAAACGGTGACCTTCATAGAAAAATGTCCAGCGATCAAGCCAACAGATTTTTTCGTTGGAGCCATGCTAGCCTAGGCAACGTTTATTTGCCGGAAGCCTTTTTCCAAAATGTTGGAAATAAGATTACAAAAGAGACACTAGATCAAGTCGTTCCAAAAATAGCTCGCATGAGGGGCGCTGAATACGAACACAATCACCAGCACGTTATAGACCTTCCCACCTTTGATGCCAGCCATGCGGCCCACTACGAGGAGTATAATCCAAATCATCTAATTAATTCTAAGTTTACTACTCCCGAAAAGCTACACCACCTTATCGATACCGATTACGAAGCACTTGAGTTGCCTACCGTTCTTAAGTCTCCCGCATTAAATAAGGACCATTTAAATAAGATGGTAAATAAAATAGCGGCTGATGACAGCCTAACCCTTGGGCATCAGTCTTCGATGATTGGCGATATGCTGAGGCACGAAAAATTTGACAGTAATGCGCTAAGGGCTATTTGGAAAGAAGAGCATCCTACTATCAATGAGGCTAGCGGCTTAAGGCACTCCCTATACAGAGATTTAGCCAAAGCCCCGAACCTTCCAGAAGACGTTATGGAAGATATGTTGGATAAAGACGGGGGCACTTTAGGACCAATTATATCTCGAAGGGACAATCTATCTCCCAAGTTTTTTAATAAGGGCCTTAACCATCCTGTGGCGAACGTAAGAGGGCATTTTCTTAAAAATCACGAAGATGCGACCCACGCTCAGTTAAGCGCTGCCCTAAAAGACCCTTCCGTTGGCGTAAGGCTGGCCGCTATTGAGCATAACAACATCACTCCAGAGCATATTGAGCAAGCGATGCCTAATCTTTCTGAAGGACTCGCTCCTGAAGAAGGGCAATCTGACGTAGAATTTTCAGAGGATAAAAACCTATACGAAAAAAGTCTTAAAGAAAGGGCAAAAGAGCACGGGGTATACGAAGACCCGGATAAGGTCGAGTTTTCTTTGGGTACCGGCAAAGTTCGTCAGCTTGCTGACATGGCGGAAAAGGCTGGCGGAAAAATACATAAAAAAGATGCTGAAAAAGCGGGATTAAATCCCCAGGCACTAAAAGTGCAGCACTTGCAAGATTCGCAAGGCCATATTGATGCCGCAAAACTAAGGGGGCACATTGCTCAACAGCCTAAGCTTAAGTACGGCTGGTCTGAACGAGAGTACGGGTCCGCTAACGAAAATAACCTAACTATGGAGGAAGCGTTTGACGCGCACATGGGCCATTTTGACCCAGAGGATTACGGCGTGCGGCGCTCTGACTACGTAGACCCGGAAAAGTCCATGAATCTGCACATGGAAAACTTTAAACCGGAACATTACGGGGTTAAGCGGGAGGACCACGCGGACGAAGACTCGTACGAGCGTGCGGTAGATCGTGCGATGGAAGATCACGTCCGTAATTACGACCAATTCGATTGGGCAGATGACGACAACGCTATCGACCAGCGCGCCTACGAGCGTGCGCTCGAGAACGCCGATAGGGAGCACAACGACAGCTTTGACTCGTCGAACTACAACGTTTTAGGGCCGGGCGAGCGAGATGACGAAGCGGAGCGAGAGCAGCGCCATTCTAATAAAAATTCTAAGGTTTTTCAATTAAATATAACTAAAGATCAAGCTAAAAAATTAAAAGAAGCCGGAGTCTATGATCATTTTAAAGAACTTGTTTATGATTCTTATAGCTCTGGACACCCAGCATCTAAGGGTAACGGAATTGGCTGGGTAAGATACACCGAAGGCCCCGATGGGATGCACATTGATGAAATTCAGTCTGATTTTGGCCAGTCTTTCTCTAAGCAACTAAAGAGTCAAGCAAAGCAAGCCGTAGCCAACGGCTCCATGTCAGCGGAAGAAGCCGATAGGCACGTAAGGGATGCAGAAAGTAAGTACCCAGAGGACGCCCATAAAAAAATATCGGAAATTCTTTTCCAGGGTCAGCACCCTAACGATATTTTGCACGAAGCTTTTCTTCAGCACCTGAGAGATAAGGGTCACGTAGGCAAAAAAGTCCATATCTGGCAAGCGGAGTCAAAAGCGCCCCTTTCTAACATGGACGAAGCGGAAGAACTCCCTGTCCATATGATTAGGACCTACAAAGATATCCCTAAAAAGATGGGGTACAAGCCTTCGGAGTATGGGGAATTAAACACCCAGACTACGGACGATCTTCAAGGCGAGCCCACCTGGGCCCAAACCCTAGTTAAAAAAGAGCACAGGCTAAATCTTCTTAAAGCCTTTGTTGAAATGGAAAAGTCAAAAAACGTGCGCGAACAACGCCGCAAGGTTTTTGGTACCGATGCTAATGCCCCTCGTACTTCTGAAAAGCGCATGAAGATGATGAATCAGATCAGGGAGTACGCTAAGCAAAAGTACGGAATGGACCTAAACATTGCTTCCGGTAAGCGCGACGCGGAAGGCAATCTTAGAGAAAAACCCTCCCGATCGCATGAGCCTTTTGACGTTTACACAAAAGAGGGCATTGCGGAAGAAAAAGCTAGACAGAAAGAGCTTAAGGAGCGAGGCGAAACGCGCTATGACCCAAAGCCGGACTGGAGGTCTGGGAACCTAGAGACTCAACCCTCCCCGGACGCGGCTGTTCATGAGCTGGCCCACCTAGACTTGGCTCCAGAAGGCGTTACTCCTGAGCAATGGCAAACTGAAATGGACGCGGCCTATGCGCAACACGGGAAGGAATACGGTCACGGTCAAGGGAAGAGAACTTCGTGGGAAGTTCAGCCTATGTCAATTGAGAACCCTATTCGCAGAGAGCTTGGCCTCCCTGCAAATCGCGCATCTAAAGAACCCTTAACTTCAGAACAAGTTCAAAAGCTAAATCAGGGCAGGAAAAAGAAGGGGTTGCCGGAGCTTCAGTTGGACCCGGAAACCGGGGTTGAGCTTACCTGGGACGATAAAAACCCCCGGTTTGTCTCCGCAAAAGACGCTAAAGGAAAGCCTACTCAATATGACCGCCAGTCCAGGCTATCCACCCCCGAAACTAAACAAAGAGTTCAAGATATTCGAGAAGGTACTCTAAAGTTTCACCCAGATAAGGGCTGGTACAGGGCTTCCGACGCGAACGCTCTTATCAATCTTCGCGCACAGGGGAGAGCGGAAGAGGCCGGACGCCGCGCAATCGAAAGGTTTGGAAAGCCTCAGGAAGAAGAAAAGTTGGCGGCTAGCGAAGACATGAAAAAGATGTCCAGGGCAAAGCTTAGGTTTCCTAACCTGCCTAAAATGCCAACAAGACCGGATGCGGACGTAAGGCTTCTCGAGACTGGCCGTCAAAAAGACCTTTATGGGCGCGCTGCGGCAAATCAGCTACTTATTGACGCCATTAAAGACCCTAGAAATGAGGGTAAGGTGGTAACGGAAGCTTCTAGAAAGAAAACGGCATCTAGCGTATCTGGAAAGTTTGATCGAAGAACCCTAGGCACTTCGGTCCCTACGGATGACCCTAAAGGAAAGACTTTTGATGCGGCGCTTGCCGGCAAGCTTCGCTCTAAGTTTGAGGGGACCTCTCCGGGATACAAAGAGGGCGCGCTAGAAGAGTATAAGCAAAAAGTAAACGACTATCGCGCAAAAGCCGTAGATTTAGGAAACAAGTTTTCTGTGGCGACCGACCCAGCAGAAAGAGAGTCGCTCAGGACCGAACTTATTAGGCTTAGGGACAATGTTCCAAAGAAGCCGCGTAAACTTCCCGTAAAAGTCGTTCAAACAAAAGACCTTTCTCCAGAGGCTATGGCTCTTAGAGGCAAGACGGTTGAGTCAACCGTAGAGCACGAAGCAGCTCACAGCCTCTTTAGGAAGCTAGGTGCTATGTACGGAAAAGACTTTGAGAATAAAGCGAGAAAGCATATCCTGGACTCATTCCCTAAAGAGGCCGTTGGAGCAATCCGTACCTTTATTGAGGAGGCCGGATATAAGCCAAAGAGTCAGTATTTTGAAGAAGAGCTTATTACGCACGCAAGGGACCTTTTGGTTAATCCGACTAAAAGAGAAAAGTTTAAAAACTTGATTGGGGACAAGGCTCACGATAGAATTAAAGAGATTAAGTCCGGTTGGCAGGAAGCCGTTAAAAGGGCAAAGGGTATAAAACCAAATTCGTTTAATGAGTAGTATGAAGAAGCTTAAAAAGACCCCCATAGAAAACTATGACTCGTCTATAGGTAGAGAGGTTCCTGACCCTCCTATGGCCGAAAGGTATGAAAATAAAAGCTTTTCAATGCCGGTAGGGGATAAGTTTTACCATCACGTGCACAGCGACAGAAACGAAGAGTCTATGCACCTTCTTTCTGACTCTCCAGAGCCATTTGACAAAAATGCGACCGTCTTTGCTCAGCTTGTTGGCGACGCGAAGAGGCACATGGACCCGCTAACCGTTCAGCTTTCAAACGTAAACCCGCAGCATAAGGGCAAGGGTTTTGGAAAGCTTCTCTATAAGCTTGCGCTAAACAGGCACGGAACCTTGCATAGCGATGAGCTGGTTTCTCCTCAGGCCGAAGATGTTTACCGGTATCTAGAAAATGCCGGGGCCAAGGTTAAGTACGGGAAGCCGGACACAAGAGAGCGCCACACGGCTCAACTTCAGATCGGAAAGCTTGCGGCAAGTGAAAAGTCCGCCGCTGCAAAAAAACCCGAACCTCTCGATAAAGGCTCTAGGCAAAGAAAGCTGCCGTTTGACCCCAAGACCGTTTCTCACAAGGAAAGGCGCACGGTAGAAGGCTGGGCAAGTGGCTACACGGAATATCCCGAATACGCTAGAAGTAAAATTCCAGACGCCTCTCGCAACGCCATACTTAGGGGCATATCTAAAATCACGCCGTTTACTTCCACCAGGAAAAACCCCGCTACCGGTGAGCACGAGATTCTGCTTCATAGAGGAATGTCTCACGCAGAGGCCCGGTCTAATATTAAAAACAATAAATACTCCGAAAGCACAGAGGAAACCTCCTGGACTCCCTTGCTTGACACGGCCCATTCTTTTGCCAAAGATTACGGCAATTCCGACGATATCGAAGCCGGGTATCAAGGCCATGTCGTTTCTGCCTGGGTTCCTGTAAGCCGCATTCGCCATATCCCCCTTCAAATTGGCAGCACTTCTCAAGACGAGCAGCACGACGCTGACCCGTCGCAGACCCCAGGAGAATTTCATCGTCGCAACGAGATGGAAGTGGTCGTAAAGCCCTCCGAACTAGATTTACACGAAGTGAAGTCTGGCATCGGCCTCAAAACAAGACTAGAAAACACTTACGGCAAAGACGTTGCTGATGCGGCGAAGAAGATAGGAAATAGCCCTCGTCGGCTAAAAGGTCTAGCTACGAAACGGCTGCCAAGACCGCAGATAAAGGCTTCTGTATCTAAGTCTGAACTAGCTAAAGGCTTAAAAGGCGATTGGCAGAAAGAGGGGTATACGATTCATGTCGTCCCTCATGACAATCAGAACGAGTCCGGCTCATTGTCACCTACGGGAACGCACTGGTTTTTTCATGTAGAAGCAAGGGATAAGTCCGGTAATAAAGTTGGTCGCATGGTTGTAAATGGTCATAAAAAGAGACCATTTGGAAGAGACCTCAATATAGATAAGGCTCATAGGCGAAAAGGCTTAATGACCGCTATGTTTATGGCAGCAGAAAAAGCTATGGGGAAAAAAATGAGCGTTGCCCCCGAAAGACATTATAAGCCAGGTCAAGAATTTTGGAACCAGCCTAAGCGCCCATTTGGACAAAATGAGCCTAAAAAACCATTTAAAAAGTCTGAAGTCTATATGCCCGAGAAAGAATACGCCGAAGAGCACCGCGAGCTACTCGATACTTTAACTGAACCCCTCGAAAAAGCCTCTAAGAGTGCACTCAAGCGGATGTTTAAGCCAGAAGAGCTGCAAAACCATGCTCCAGCTATCGAGTTCGCTGCTAAAAACTTTAAAAACGACAATCATGCCTCGTGGTTCATGGGACATTACAAGAAAGACCCCTCTGTTCTAGGCAAACACAGACAAGCTTTTGAGCACTTTGCATCGATGCACGATCAGGTTCCTGAACTTAGTCAGCTAAACCTGACCAAAGACCACTCAATCGAAGATGGTTTAAAGCAAATGCAAGACGTTGAGCAGAAGAAAATTAATCAAGCAGAGTCTGACTCTACTTTAATTAAGCCTAGCTCCGAAACTAAAAAACTTTTGGATGTAGGCAATGGCTATGCTTGGTACGATTTAGGGGCTGGTAGTTCCAAAGCCGAAGGCGAGGCTATGGGGCACTGCGGAAACGCCCCTTCTGAGACTGACGGCGACCGTTTACTTTCACTGAGAAAAGAAGTCCGACTAGGTAATCGCGTTTTGCACCGTCCTAGCTTAACCTTCGTAGAAAACAACGGTTACTTGGGCGAAATGAAAGGCAGAGCAAACGAGAAGCCAAATAAGAAGTACCATGAAGCTATCACCAAATTGCTTCGTCACCCTAGAATTAAAACAGTGGTTGGTGGTGGTTACGAGTCCCATAAGAACTTTTCTTTGGATGATTTAGACCCAGGTCTTAAAGAAACTCTGCTTAGCGAAAAACCCCAACTGGACATCTGGAATGCCGATCATACCGATGCACCCAAAAAACATGAAGACGAGATTGTGGGCGTAAAGACGCTGCATAAATGGGCAAGGGATGAAGGTCTTGGTGAAAGATTTAAACCAGAGCACGCTCCTATGGCGGCTAAAAGCGAACACCCAGAAATAAGACGTTTTCTGACCCAAAGCCCTGGCTTGCATGAGTCTATCCAGGCCCAGTTAGCTGACGACAGCGACGATACGGTTAGGGCGGCCTTAGCAGAGCGTCCTAGCCTACACCTTTCAGCTCAAGCTCGGCTGGTTAACGACGACAGGAGCGACGTATTAAGAACCTTAGTAAAAAACCCAAGCCTACACCCCTCGCTCCACGGGCAGTTAGCTGACGAGCAAGACCATTACGTTACAAGGGTTCTGGCTACTCGGCCAGATATCGATCAATCCACCCAAGCTAAGTTAGCCGAAAGTGAGGCCGCATGGGTTAGAGAGCGTTTAGCTGGAAATCCAAGCCTACACCCTAACGTTCATGACCGGTTACTTGGAGATGATGAGGCAGACGTTCGCGAGGCAGCTATTAAACATCCGCTAGCAACAGCAGAGCACATTTCTCGGGTACTGAGCAATCCAGATGAAAGCCGGGCTGTTCGTTTAGCAGCCATTCAGCACCCAAAGGCAACAGCAGAGCATATTTCTCAGGTGTTGAACAACCCGAATGAACACCCGAATGTTCGTTTAGCAGCCATTCAGCATAAAAATGCAACAGCGGAGCACGTTTCTCAGATACTGAATAACCCGAATGAACAACCGGATGTTCGTTATGCAGCCATTAAGCACCCACTAGCAACGGCAGAGCACATTTCTCAGGTGCTGAATAACCCGAATGAACAACCGGATGTTCGTTATGCAGCCATTCGGAACAAAAATGCAACAGCGGAGCACGTTTCTCAGGTGTTGAATAACCCGAATGAAGACCCGAGTGTTCGTTTAGCAGCCATTCGGAACAAAAATGCAACAGCAGAACATATCTCTCAGGTGCTGAACAACCCGAATGAACGCCCGACTGTTCGTCAGGCAGCCGTTGAGCACCCACTAGCAACAGCGGAGCATATTTCTCAGATACTGAACAACCCGAAAGAGCACTTGGCTGTTCGTGAGGCAGCCATTCAGCACCCAAAGGTAACAGCAGAGCATATTTCTCAGGTACTGAATAATCTGAATGAGCACCCGGATGTTCGTTTAGCAGCCATTGAGCACCCAAATGTAGCAGCAGAACATATCTCTCAGGTGTTGAACAACCCGAATGAACACCCGGATGTTCGTTTAGCAGCCATTAAACACCCACTAGCAACAGCAGAGCACGTTTCTCAAGTGCTGAACAATCCGAAAGAGCGCCCGACTGTTCATTATGCAGCCATTGAGCATAAAAATGCAACAGCGGAGCATATTTCTCAGATACTGAACAACCCGAATGAAGACCTGCTTGATCGTGAGGCAGCCATTCGGCACCCAAATGCAACAGCGGAGCATATTTCTCAGGTACTGAACAACCCGAATGAACACTCGGCTGTTCGTTGGGCAGCCATTAAACACCCAAATGCAACAGCAGAGCATATTTCTCAGGTACTGAGCAATCTGGATAAACTCTGGGGTGTTCGTTTAGCAGCCATTAAACACCAAAATGCAACAGCAGAGCATATTTCTCAGATACTGAACAACCCGAATGAACACCCGAGTGTTCGTGAGGCAGCCCAGGAAGTAGCCCAAAAGAGGTTCCCGCATTTGCTTGAAGTAAATAAGTCTGAACTCAATAAAATGTCTCGCCCGGTGATTAACCCGCCTAACAATCTGGGCACTAAAGATGGACCTGAACATCCAATGTATGGGTGGATATCTCCAGAAGGAGAGTTTAATCACGTAACGTCAAAAGGCGGAGGTCACCATGAGTTTATTCGTCAAAAGATGGGCATTTCTCCAAGCGACAATCCGGCTGAAGAAGAGGCTGCTTGGAAGTTAGCTCATGACAAAGGTTGGATTGCAGTTGGTCGTGGAGCCGATATGGGCGTTGGTATGGGTGCGATCGCTGGAAATAAAGAAGTTCTCAGCAATAAGAGACATCCTGCTGCCATAAAGCTTCGATCAATGATGAGACAGCACTGGATTGAGTCTTCAATGGACTTAGGCGACATGAGTGCTGATGCTGAGCATTACATAAAACACGGAAGCATCAAACCTATTCTTGATAAATCTGAACCCGCAAACCATAACCCAGCAGAAAAACTTGCTCGAAGTGAGAAGTTGGGCAAAATGTCTCGGCTCGGGGAACCTAAAGAAATCCCAAATGCAGAAAAGTATACGCATCACGGACATACAATTGTTAAAGTAAACCATCCGGCTACCCCAGCAGGCCACGCCGCGTTTGAAGTAACATCCCCCCAAGGCACCAAAGACTTTTATTTTGCACCTTCCATAGAAAAATTGGGCCAAGAAATTACTTTTCAAATGCGCCGCAAATTAGCCAAAGCTCCACTCATCCACGACGACGCCGAAACCCCAATGACCCTTATCCGTATTCAGAACGAGGCTGGTGAAGGCCCATATCAAGAGCATGATTGGGAAGACAGGCCGCACACCAGTAAGACTGGTCACCCCGAAATATACCTAGACCCCGGATTTACTGCAGAAGACAGAGCTGCGTATGACGACACTAGGCATAAATCAGCGTTTATCAACGAACACCAAATGAAGCAATGGTTTTCTCCGGGCGAGCTAGAAAGATTGGCCGCCCGTGGGTATAAGCCGGTTAAAGTCAAGGCGTCCAGGGTATGGCACTCAGGCAAGCAGGCTTTCTTTGAAGAATACACCAAGCCATCAAGAATGCCAAAACTTGCGGATATTAAAAAATCCAACCCAAGGTTTGAAATGTGGAAAAACCCAGGGGTTACATATACGCTAGAGCACGGCCCTATTCTAAAAGACTCGATATGGCCGCATAACCCCAAGAAGCGCGACTTTAAGATCATTGCTCGCGATAACCGTGGCAACCAAATAGCTTTTCTTGCTGCGTCCCATCACCATGACGGCCTAATGGTTCTTAATACCGAAACCCACAACCCAGAACATCGTGGCAACGGCATCGCCACTAATATGCTTAGGCTTGCCGAAAAGATCAGCGGAAAAAAGATTAAAAAGTCGCCAGATATGACCGCAGACGCAAAAAGACTGGCCCAATCTTTTTTATCAACGAGAGAAGAAAGTAACCTATATAAAGCCGTAGGTCAGAATTATAAAAACATTGCCTCCACCCACATTAACCTGCTGCACCCAGTAAGTATTGGTGGTAGACACCATTTAGTGGATGATATTCCGTTTCACGT
>JACCDO010254125.1_pt1 | contig 25834 bp, 21 predicted proteins | sample 7446101 | NCBI WGS metagenome assembly JACCDO01 (sample SAMN15323440, study PRJNA562643) | freshwater metagenome | isolation source: river surface water | place: USA:Blue River Watershed | collected 2017-08-16 | reverse complement strand
TGGAAAAAGCCGATGATTTTCATGGCTTGTTCACATTCAAACCGCTTGAAAAAGGCTATGGAGTTACTATAGGTAACGCCCTAAGAAGAATTCTACTTTCTTCTTTGGAGGGATACGCCATCACTTCCATCAAGATTCCAGGAGTGGTTCATGAATTCTCTACCGTAGCCGGTGTAGTAGAAGATGTGACAGACATCATTTTGAATTTGAAGCAAGTTCGTTTCAAGAAAGTGCACGATGCATTTGATGGAAAGATCGTTGTAGAAATTAAAAACCAGTCTGTTTTCACAGCAGGGGACATTGCTAAGTTCACTTCTTCTTTTGAAGTATTGAATCCGGATTTGGTGATTTGTCACATTGACCAATCTAAAAATTTCGAGATTGAATTGACTATCGAAAAGGGAAGAGGGTATTTGCCTGCTGAAGAATCCAAACCAAAAGATCAGGTTTTCGGACAAATTGCAATTGATGCCATCTTTACGCCAATCAAAAACGTAAAGTATAGCGTTGAAAATACTCGAGTAGAGCAAAAGACGGATTTTGAAAAATTGATTCTAGAAGTGCATACAGATGGGTCCATCCACCCAGAGAAAGCCTTGCAAGAGTCAGCCAAAATCTTGATCCAGCACTTCATGCTCTTCTCTGATCAAACCATGGTTCTTGACTCTACGGGAGTTGCTGAACCAGAGCCTATCGATGAAGAATTCCTTCACATGCGAAAGCTTCTCAAAACTTCTTTAGGGGATCTCGACCTATCGGTTCGTGCCTTTAATTGCTTGAAAGCTGCTGATGTGAGAACTCTCGGTGACCTTGCTAGACTTGAAATTTCAGACATGATGAAATTCAGAAACTTCGGTAAAAAATCTTTAGCCGAATTGGAGCAGTTGATCCAGGAGAAAGGTCTAACCTTTGGTATGGACATTTCTAAGTACAAACTTGATGAAGAATAATTAACAATGAGACACGGTAAGAAATTTAACCACCTTGGTAGAACTGCTTCGCACAGAAAGGCAATGCTTTCCAATATGGGAGCTTCCCTACTTCTTCACAAGCGTATATCTACTACGCTTGCCAAAGCGAAAGAATTAAAGAAGTTTGTTGAGCCTCTGGTAACCAGAGCTAAGGAAGATTCTACACACAACAGAAGAATTGCATTCTCCTACCTAAAGAGCAAAGAGGCTATCAAATCCCTTTTTGGTGAGGTAATTGAGAAAGTAGGCAGTCGTCCAGGAGGATATACCCGAATTATCAAAACTGGGTTCCGTCTGGGTGATAATGCCGAAATGTGCATCATCGAACTCGTAGATTTCAACGAATTGATGTTGAAAGATGCAGCGCCTGCTAAGAAGACCACCAGAAGATCTAGAAGATCTAGCGGTGATGCTACTAGCACTCCAACTCCTGCTGCTCCTAAGGCTGCTAAGGTGGAAACGGCTCCTGCTCCTGTAGTAGAAGAAGCACCAGTAGCCGAAGTAGTAGAAGCGGAAGTAGTTGAAGAGACTCCAGCTCCTGTGGCAGAAGCAACTTCTGAAGAGTCTCCAACTGCTGAGACTTCTGAAGAAGGCGAAACTGAAGAAAAATAAGTGGAAAGTAATTTCACAAATCAAAGGATTGGACGTCGTTCAATCCTTTTTTTTATTTCCTAGCCTCATCTCTCCCTCCCCAAGATTTATTAACTTTGGGCAACTTTCTTAGAAATGACTAAACAAAAAGCTACCCTTCTTCTTGCAGATGGTACCCTATTCTCGGGTACTCTCATCGGCGCTGCAGGTACTAATGGTGGAGAAATCTGCTTTAATACCGGAATGACTGGTTACCAGGAGATTTATACAGATCCTTCCTATACCGGGCAAATCGTAGTGACTACTGCCTCTCATATTGGGAACTATGGAGTGCATCCAGAAGAAGTAGAGTCTGCTGCACCCTGTGTCGCGGGTATTGTGGTCAATAGTTTCTCAGAAGTGTTCTCCCGACTAGATGCCTCGGGTTCCTTGCAAGACTATTTGGTTGCTGCGGGCATTACGGGCATTGCCGATATTGATACGCGCAAATTGGTCCGCCATCTCCGTGATGCAGGAGCCATGAATGCCATTATTAGTTCGGAATTTGAAGGAAATTTGGAAGGCCTGCAGCAAAAACTGGCAGAAGTACCGGATATGAATGGGCTTGAACTTTCCTCCAAGGTCTGTACCCAAGAACCTTTCTTTTTTGGCGACCCAGCTGCTCCAATTAAAGTAGCCTGTCTTGATTTTGGGATCAAAACCAATATTTTAAGAAACCTCGCTTCTCGTGGAGTGTATTGCAAAGTGTATCCTGCGAAGACCTCCCTCGCCGAGATGGAGGCCTGGATGCCTCAAGGCTATTTCCTTTCCAATGGTCCTGGTGATCCAGCAGTGATGTACTATGCCGTAGAAACGGTAAAAGAAATTTTGGGAACCAACAAGCCTGTATTTGGCATCTGCTTAGGACACCAACTTCTTGCTGAAGCAGTGGGAATTTCGACCTACAAAATGCACCATGGCCATCGTGGGCTCAATCACCCGATCAAAAACTTGATTACTGGAAAAAGTGAAATCACTTCCCAGAATCATGGATTTAATGTGGTCCGTGAGGATGCTGAAAAAAATGCAGCAGTAGAAATCACCCACGTCCATTTAAATGACAATACCGTAGCCGGAATCAAATTGAAAAATAAGCCTGCTTTTTCGGTACAATACCATCCGGAATCCTCCCCAGGACCGCATGATTCGCGCTATTTATTTGATGACTTTATATCCTTGATTACTAAAAACTAATCCTAACAAACCTGTAAACACATGACGTTGATTCAATCCATTCATGCAAGACAAATCCTTGATTCACGAGGAAATCCTACCGTAGAGGTAGATGTAGTGACTGAAAATGGGGCTTTTGGAAGAGCAGCGGTACCTAGCGGTGCCTCCACTGGAATAAATGAAGCAGTAGAACTCCGTGATGGAGATAAGAGTAAATACCTAGGAAAGGGTGTATTAAAGGCTGTTTCGAATGTCAATGATGTCATCGCTCCTGAATTGGTGGGAATGGATGTCTTTGAACAAAATACCATTGACCAAATCATGATTGATTTGGACGGCACTGCCAACAAAAGTAAGTTGGGAGCCAATGCCATCTTGGGAGTTTCCCTCGCCGTAGCCAAGGCTGCTGCCATGGAATCAGGACAGCCACTGTACCGCTACATCGGTGGAGTGAATGCCAATACCCTTCCTGTGCCCATGCTGAACATCATCAATGGTGGTTCCCACTCCGATGCTCCAATTGCTTTCCAGGAATTTATGGTTCGTCCAATTGGCGCTAGCAGTTTTTCAGAAGCAATCCGTTGGGGTGCTGAGATCTTTCACAACTTGAAAAAAATCCTTCATGACAAGCATTTGAGTACGGCAGTAGGAGATGAGGGTGGTTTTGCACCTAATTTCTCTGGCGGAACTGAAGAAGCGCTTGCTTGTATTCTTGATGCGATCAGCAAGGCAGGCTACCGTCCTGGTGACGATGTGACGATCGCCTTGGATTGTGCGTCTTCCGAATTTTACAAAGATGGAAAGTACGACTATTCTAAGTTTGAAGGTCCAAACGGAAAAGTACGTTCCAGAGAAGAACAAGTAGCCTATTTGGCAGAACTTACCGAAAAATATCCTATCGACTCCATCGAAGATGGTTGCGCAGAGGAGGATTGGGCAGGTTGGGCTATGCTAACTGCCAAAATTGGCTCCAAGATTCAATTGGTAGGAGACGACTTGTTTGTAACCAATGTTAGCTTCTTGAAACGTGGTATTGAAGAAAAATCTGCCAACTCCATCCTAGTTAAGGTAAATCAGATTGGTACATTGACTGAAACTTTAAATGCGATTAGCATGGCGCATAAGGCTGGATTTACAGCAGTCATGTCACACCGTTCTGGAGAAACTGAGGATTCAACTATCGCGGATTTGGCTGTAGCGGTGAATTGTGGACAGATCAAAACGGGTTCTGCTTCACGTTCCGACCGTATGGCCAAGTACAACCAGTTGCTTCGTATTGAAGAGCAACTAGGTGATTCTGCAGTATTTAAGGGGAGATTGAAATAAATCCCCTTTATATTTAACTGACAGTCCCGAATTTTTGGGACTGTCTTTTTTTACCTAATTTTTGTAACTTAGTCATCCAAAGCGCAGACCATGAAAAAAGTCCTCAAATACAGCAGTAACTTTTACGTTTTGGCGACCCTATCCTTTTTGGTTTGGATGATCTTTATCGACTCCAACAACCTGCCAACCCAATGGAGACTCACCAAGCAACTTTGGGAATTGGAGGATCAAAAAGAATTTTATAAGCAGAAAAAAATTCAAATCCAGCAGGAACGGAAAGAGCTCTTTGGTAATCCGGATTTGTTGGAAAAGTTTGCCCGCGAAAAATACCTCATGAAAAAGCCAACAGAAGATTTATATGTGGTTGTTGAGAAATAAGTTTCTAGGGTTTTTTCTCCTTCTATTTCTGGGATTTCAAATCTCCTCCCATGCCCAACGGGATATTGATCCCGAAGCCAAATTCACCTTCAAAGACAGGAGTTACTTTGGGGGAAGTTTAGGACTTCAATTCGGGACTGTAACCCTCATTGACCTTTCTCCTTTGGCGGGGATCATGCTCAGTCCCAAATTTTCCACCGGTCTGGGGGCTACCTACCAATACTACGAGGACAATCGCTTTCAAGGTGCTTCCGGATCTTCTTTTGGCGGGAGAGTTTTTGCACGCTACAACTTACTCCCCAATATCTTTGCCTATTCTGAGGCGGAATCTATCAATTGGAATGCCTATAACTTCGGGCAAGATCAATTTCAACGAACCTGGACCGAAGCATTTTTTGTAGGAGCAGGGTATTTTGCTCCTTTTGGATCCCGAGGTGGTGCTAATTTCACATTTTTGTACAATCTCCGCCATTCCAATCGAGAGGCCTACTACAGTGAGCCCTATTTGATTCGAGTTGGTTTTGTTTTTTAAATGAGTTGGAGTTTTCCGGCGGATTTTAATGCTTCATCTCTTGGTCAACGAATTCGGTAGCCGATCCTAGAAAAACTGTTTCATTTTTTCCAAGCCAGTTTTGGCCACGAAGTTTGGATCCATGGCGTAATAGTTGGGGTTGAAAAGTTCTAAGGACAAAACAACCTGCCCTCCTTTGTTGCGTAGTGTGTCAGCAAGGGCTTGCATGGGTGCTGCACCATCCCCAGGAAAAACGCGATCCTTGTCCTGTTGATTTATTCTGGGGATATCTCCAGGAAAGTCATTGAGGTGGAAAATGGAGATCGCCTGTCCATCTACTAGTTTTAGACCCTCGAATCCCGAGCCTCCTCTGAATAGGTGGTACACATCTGCCAAAATTTTGGCATCAGGATCATCAGCAGCGGCAGCCACAGCAAGTGCCTGTCCCAAATGGAAGAAGGCTGGATAGGCACCCCAAAATTCCAATTGAGGCATTACCCCAGTTTTACGGCCCAAGTCCAGGAGTTTCTTGTAGCGCTCGCCAGCTTTCAACAGGTCTAAAGGCGCTTCAGCTCCGATGGCTGGGGCTGCCACTCGCGTGCAGCCCAGTTCAGCCAAAATGCCCATTTCTTTTTCCATTTGAACAAAGCCTTGCTTGCTTTTCTCTTCATCTTGGGCCATCCAGGTTGGAAAGCCAATGCAGTCTACAAAGGTGACCCCTGCATCACTGGCTAATTTCTTCAGTGAAGCAATGCTCTTTCCTTCCTGTAAGTATCCTTCAATTTCCATCATCCAAGGTTCCAATCCTTGGTACCCTGCTCGAGCCGCCAATTCGATCAATTGCGGTAAGCTTAACTTTTGCCCACGCACGGTACTGGTGTTGAGGGAAAAAATGAATTCGGTTTTTGCCTGCTTTGGACTGCGGGCTTCTGCCCGAGTGGCTAGGGCCCCTATTAGTGGAGTAAGCGCTAGGGTCTTGATCAATTGTCTTCGACTGTTCATTTTGGATGCGTTTCTTTTCCGTTTAAATACTTGGAAGCCCTTTTAAACATATTTCGAATAAATAAAATTTATACGACTTTTCAATCGTATTTTTCCGTATGCGTAGTTTACTTCTTTTGTCGGTCTTTGCTTTCCTGCTTTTTGTACAGCAAGTTACTGCCCAAGTTGTAGGAGAGGATTTGCCATTTCTTTCAACGTACCAAAAAGAGCTTCCTTACTTTCAAGAATTGATTACTGGAGGGCAATATGAAGCGCCTTCTCCTCGTATCAAGGGAGTCCCCTATTTTACTTCTAGGCAATTTGAGGAAGGCACCTTGCGCATCAATGGAATTACCTATCCTCAAGTGCCTTTGATTTACGATACCTATCGAGACCAGCTCGTTACTTTTCACCCCATTTTCAATCAAAAAATTCTAATCAAACCTGAAAAAATTGATGGTTTCACCTTGAGTGAAGGGCAATTGTTTCGGTTTTTTGAAGGGAATGAATCGTTTCTCCACCGCGGAAATGGCATCTATCAAGTATTGGGTCAAGGAAATGCCATTGCGCTGGCCAAACGCTACAAAACCACGAAAGACTCAAGGGAACAAGCCCGCTATGATTCGGAGTATGTGGAGAAGACCGCCTATTTTATTTGGGAGGAAGGAAGGTTTTTTTCGATAAAAAATGCGTCTCAAGCCATTGCTTCTTTAGGACTTGATGCCAAAGTCTTCAAGAGAGAATCAAAAGCAAAGGGGCTTCAATTCAAAAAATCGCCAGAAGCCTATTTGCTCTTCTTGGTGACTTACCCTAAATCCAACTAATGAGAAAGTTAGTCACCTGTATCTGCTTAATGGTTCTAGTCTGCCTCGGTGGAGGTGGAGTTGCGTTTGCCCAGCAGCAGGAATCACGGATTACGGGATTGTTTGCGGGCATTACCTTTGAGCGTTTTGCAGAACTTGTGGAAAAAGATTCCCGCTATCGATTTATCTTCAAGAAGGAGGAAGTTGCCAATGTCACGGTCAACTTGCAGGCGAATGGGGATAAGTTGGAGGATGTATTGGGGGTTCTTTTTTTGAAATCGGACTTTAGTTTTTCCATTTCCAAAGACCTAGAGGTATTTGTCTTCAAGGGGGCTAAGCGAACCGTAGATTTTCTACCCAACTATTTTCAAGCACCTTCTGGAGCGACACTTTCTAGTGCTTCGGTACAGGATGAATTTGTTCGCAATCGCCGCTACACCATTGGTGTACCAGGGCCAGGAACAGAAGCCAGGTTGAAGGGGAGAGTGACTAGTTTGGAAAACAATCAGCCCATTGAAGGAGCGATCGTATTTGAAAAAGAGTCCATGCAGCAGGCGGTCACCACCAAGACCGGGGAGTTTGAATTGCTACTTCCTAAAGGGAATAAAACGCTTTTTATCCAAAATATTGGAGGCTATACCGAACAACGGCTTTTGGATATCCAAGGAGATGCTTTGCTTGAACTCAGTATTGGAGAGGGTGTTTTTGCCTTAAACGAGGTGGTCGTGAGCTCCGGTGCATTGAGTCAAGTGGCCAGGCCTGAGATGGGGGTGCAATCTCTGTCTGTTCAGGAAATGAAAAGACTTCCGGCCGTCATGGGAGAGGTGGACATCATTAAAGGACTTTTGACGATGCCTGGCGTAAATACTGCAGGGGAAGCCAGCGTCGGATTTAATGTAAGAGGTGGTGCAGCAGATCAAAACTTGATTCTGATGGATCAAAATACCCTGTTTAATCCTTCCCATTTATTTGGATTTTTTTCCGCCATCAATTCTGACATGGTTCAAGGAGTGGAGTTGTACAAATCTGGCATTCCAGCAAGCCTTGGAGGGAGATTGTCCTCTGTTTTGCAGGTGACTCCAAAGAAAGGCCGCGCTGACAAGATTGGAGGTTCCGGAGGCATTGGCCCCATGACCAGCAGATTCAGTTTGGAAGGTCCGATTGGAGAAAAAACAACCTTCATCCTAGGTTCACGACTGACCTATTCGGATTGGCTCCTTGACTTTCTATCGGAGAAAATTGATTTGGGCGCAAGCCGAGCTGCTTTTTCTGATTTTAATGGTACCGTGGAACATGAATTGGGTGCGAAAGATAAAATTCGATTGTCAGGGTATTACAGTAAGGACTCCTTCCAGTTTGATCCAGACACGGTTTACAGCTATTCCAACCAGAATGTGGCCTTGTCTTGGACTCATTACTTCAACGATGCGCTGGAGGCTACTTTTTCGTTAGGTCAGGATGGGTATAACTTTGAGGTGGAGGGTGAAGACAATCCCCTTAATTCGTATCAATACCGCTTCGATATCCGTCAGCAGTTTTTGAAGGCACAGTTTCGCCAAGAAAAAGGAGATCGTCACGTGCTAAATTATGGTGTTCATGGCATCCGCTACCAACTCAACCCTGGGGAGATCCTACCTTTTGGAGCGGAGAGTGGCGTAATTCAAGATCAGGTTGCTCCCGAAACCGCCTTGGACTGGTCGCTGTTCTTGGGCGATGAATTTGAAATCAATGAGCAGTGGGCGTTAAGTGGAGGGGTGAGATATAATTTCTACACCTATTTAGGTCCACAAACACTCCCCATCTATGCGGAAGGTGAGCCCTATTTGAGAGAGAATATTACCGGAGAAACTAAGTTTCAAGCAGGAGAAATGGTTCAACCCTATCATGGTCCAGAATTTCGATTTTCTGCCCGCTATGCCCTGTCCAATCGCTCCTCCTTGAAAGTAGGGGTCAACTCCATGCGGCAGAATATCCACCTTCTGAGCAATTCTTCAGTGATCACACCCACGGATACTTGGAAGTTAAGCGATTCATTTTTGAAGCCTCAGCGGGGAATTCAATATGCCTTAGGCTATTTTAAAAATATGAATCAAGGTGCAGTAGAGTTTTCGGCCGAACTGTATTACCGTTCCATGCAGCAGTTGTTGGATTACCGTTCCGGGGCGAGCATTGTATTGAATGACCGTATCGAGCAAGAAGTGCTGGTGACGCAGGGGAAGGCTTATGGAATGGAACTTTACCTAAAGAAGACACAAGGAAAGTTGAATGGATCACTTGCCTATACCTACAGCCGTTCCTTGATGCAGACAGATGCGACAGAGCGGAAAGAACAGATCAATCGCTCTGAATGGTATCCAAGCAATTTTGATCAGCCGCACAATGCCAATTTTGTGGGCAATTACGAACTCAGTAAACGAATCAATGTCACCCTTGCGGGTAAATACAGTACCGGAAGACCTGTTACGCTGCCTATCGCTAAATTTACCTATGGCGGTTCGGAGCGGGTGTATTTCTCTGATCGAAATTCATTCAGGGTACCGGATTACTTCCGAATGGACCTTTCCATCAACTTGGAAGGGAATCACAAGGTAGCCAAATTGGCACATGCCTCCTGGTCCTTTGGGGTATACAATATCCTTGGCAGGGACAATGCCTATTCGGTCTATTTTGTGCCGGAGGCAGGCAAGTTGAAAGGGTATCAGCTGGCAATTTTTGCAGAGCCTATCCCCTTTATCACCTATAACTTTAGATTTTGATGCGAAGTATCGGCTACCTTGTTTTTGTACTCTTTGCCACCCTAGTGGGTTGTCGGACACCCTACGAACCTGAAGTTCCGGCTAAGGAATTACGGATATTAGTGGTGGAAGGGTATCTTGATACAGAAGGTCAAAGAAGCGAATTGAAACTCAGTCGAACTGCTCCACTTGGCTCTGAATCGGCATTTATTCCAGAATCACGTGCCAAAGTAGTCCTTAAAAGTACGGGAGGGCAGGTTTTTTCACTTACCGAGACAGGCCTAGGATCTTATGTATTCGAAAGGAACATCGATGAAAAACAAAATTATGTCCTAGAGATTGAACTGAGTTCTGGCGAACGCTATGTCTCTGAGCAGATGCAGCCGATAATTACTCCTGAAATCATTGATGCGGGATTTAAGCGAGACGAGGAAGGCGTGGAAGTATTTGTGTCTACCCAAGGCAATGCCAATGCGGATGATTTTCTATGGACATTTGAAGAAACCTGGATTTACCGACCTAGAATCCGATCTCCCTATATCTATGTTCCTGAAATTAAAGATGTACGTGAGCGGAAAGCGGCGGAACAAAATTCGTTGTGCTTCAAGACGGAGTCTAGCCCAGGCATTCTTTTGGAGACCAGCTCTCGGTTTAAAGATCAGTTAGTCTTCCAAAAAACCATTACCGAGATTCCTACGGGTGATGAACGAATCATGGAACGCTACAGTATTCTTGTTTCGCAAAAAGGTCTTGCTTCCAAGGATGTGCCTTTCTGGGAAATTTTAAAGAAAAACACAGAAGATATCGGCTCCATATTTAGCCCACTACCTTCGTTGATAGGCGGGAATATGAAGAGTTTGGACGCGGCCAAAAATCCCGTTATAGGGCAGGTCAGCCTGGGAGTGATCCGTCAAAAGCGGATTTACATTAATCAAGTGCAGGTGAGTCCATGGAATTACCTGGATCCAAAGTTTAACGATTGCACAATCGGGGAAGAGGCGGTGTTAAGATCAGATTACCAGACGATCTTTGGCAATGGAGCAGTAGTGCCCACGAGGCCCTTGATGGTCGGAACTACGATCATAGGTTATTATCCTTCTTCGAAAAGGTGTACCGATTGTAGTTTGTATGCATCTAAACTTAAGCCCTCATTTTGGATAGACTAATGTCATGCAAATGCTAATGATATCCCCAACACGAAGCAACTGTAAAGTCCTTATTTGTGGGCTCCTATGCTTACTTGGACTAGTGGGTCCAATCCTAGGGCAATCAGCAACTGGTCCAAAGGAGCAGGTGTTTTTTCATACGCCTAAGACACTTTATTTTTCAGGAGAAAAAATTTGGTTTGAAGCTCAGGTGAGTCTGGGTACACAACCCACCTCATCACAAGTCCTGTATGCTGAGTTATTGGATCGAAACTCCAACTCGATTACCCATGTTAAAGTGCCACTGCAGGAAGGAAAAGCATTGAATTTCATACCCATCTCAGATCAAATTCCTTCCGATCAATATTTACTTCGCGTATATACGCGTATAAGTCCCTATTTGGATTGGAGCCAAGGTGTGGCCCAACAATTGGTGACGGTGATCAATCCAAAAATTCCTCCAAGACAAACTTCGTCCTCCCCTAAGATGGACATGGCTCCATCCAAGTCTTACACTAAAGGAAGCATGGTTGACCTAAGTAATTCAGGGATGGCTAATTCGATAAGGCTGGCATCTGGAATTTCCATAGCCAATCCATTTTTGGAGGAAGAACAGCAGCAATTGCCCGTTGAAGAAGTCTATGCTGGAATTGAAAAACGGCCGTTGCTTCCTGAACTTTTTGGGCACCTGATTCAGGCAAAAGTGGCTTCACGTGACTCTGCCTCAACTTATTTTCTCTCCCTTCATGGGGCAAAGAGTGCCCTATTTACAGATCATGTCGATGGGGATGGATTTCTTATTTTTGATGCGGGGGGCTTACGACATTGGGATCGTTTGATCCTGCAACTTGAAAACGGGTCCGAAATGGCAGGATTGGAGTTAGTCTCTCCCCTGATCAAAACCACCTTTCATCCCAATTTCAAGTTTCCCGAATTGACATTGACCCAGGAGGATTTACCCTATCTTCAATCCCTCCTGAAGGCAGCAGTGGTGCAGCAGGCCTACTTGGAAGAGGTGGCTCAGGATTCTTTAGAAGTGGTGACAGGCTTTGTAGCAGATTACAGTTATGGATTAGATGATTACACCCGGTTTGAAGATGTAGAGACCATTCTGAAAGAATATGTTCCAAGTGTAGCGGTTCGACTTAAGGATAAGAAAAAGTTATTTCGGCTATTGAATGAAGCGGACAAGACTGTATTTGATGCCAATCCTTTGATTTTGGTCGATGCGATGCCCGTTTTCGACTCGGATTTATTGGCTTCTTTTAATCCCAAATTTCTTCAGCGCCTAGAGGTACTCAATCGAGAATTCTACCTCAATGACAGAACCTACCCCGGCGTACTTAGTTTTTCCAGTTATGCCAATAATTTTGGATTGTTTCCTCTTGCTCCTGCTGCTCGGTTTTTTGACTATCCTGGGCTTCGACCTTCCCTAATAATGGATAAAGGGCAATTTCAATCGCCTGCTTCTGCCTCGAGAATACCTGATTGGCGAACTGTACTTTTTTGGGGTTCGAGTGGGGAACTTTCAAAGACTGTTGCTCCAGATTTAGTTGGCACTTTTGTGTTCTGGGAAAAAGTGCGGGTAGATGGGGAAATGCAAACGGTTCGAACCTATTTTTCTGTGAGGGACTGATTCGGCACTTAAAAACTATTCAGCTAGAGTGAAAAATTTTACCATTTAATCTGGAATCAGGTATTCCAATAAATTTTTGCCATACCGCGTTCGAATGAGGTATTGCCCTTGGTTTGGCTGGTGGCTTATTTGGATTTCACCCTCACTTTGGAGCGGGGTGCTGATGAGTAAATTTCCTTTCAAATCATACAGATACCCAAGCCCCTGTTCTTGATCTGTCACGGCAATAATTTTTCGCGATGATCCAAAATCAAAATAGCCTAGCCAGGTTTGATCTCGTTTTAAGGGTAGCGTCATCAGTAGCGCCTGCTGATTATCAAAAAGTTGTATTTTATTAAACTGCTCTTGCACCAATAGTGTAGCATTGCCTTTTTGGTCAAGTAGTTCGCGAAATTTATCGTCACGATTCGTTTTTTGAACTTGCTTTTTCTTTAGAATTTCTCCAGAAAATGAAATTTCAATGACTTCTCCACCAGTGGTAATGGTTTGAAGTGTTGGGGGGCTGGTTTTCTTTAAAACGATAGGGCTGGCAATTCCTTCTGGGAGGATTACAGGAGATCCTGCTTGAGGCTCCCCTTTTCGATTGAACAAATACAACTTTCCAGAAGCTCCTAGCACTACCAAAAAATCTCCTTTCCCTTGTACTCGGGCATGAAATGGAGTGCTTTTGGTTTTCTCTTCCAGTTTTAGAGGGCTCCATCCTTCCAACTGTTTTCCCAACTTGTCTAGGAGCCACAAATTTCCACTTTCAGTGGCAAGAAAATACCGATATTCTTTGTTGTTGTCGTAATCGAGCAGACTGAGGTGGGTTATTTTCTCTCCAGGTAATGCCAGTGGAAATCCAGGCAAGGGATCTCCAAGACGGTCAATGGCGTACATTTTGTCGGCCGTAGCGACAAGTAATTGTAATTTGCCGTTTTTGAAGTAATCAATTTGAATTGCCTCGGATACAACGGGGCTTGTTAACGGATGGCTATAAACCTGTTCTCCTGCTGAGTTGATCAAATAGAGCACATGATTTTGGTCCTGAATTACCAAATCTTCGGTTCCGTCATTGAAATTTTTGATGGCCTTTGGCCCATAGATCAGGTTGTCAGGAAGCGTCACTTCTTTACCTGATGCCAATTCGAAAGATTTTTGACCAGCCGTCTCGGTTATTGCAGTATTGGTGTAATTCAAAATAAGCGTTGCTTCTGGCCCTTTGGAACTTTGATGAATACGGAATACCAAGGAAGTGAATGCTTGTAGTTCAGCCTCATACTTTTGAAGGAAGGTACTCCAACTAGGGTTTGCTGATTGGACCCAAGAGGGCCAGATTTTCTGTAGTAAAAAGGTCTTACTGTATCCAGCTGCTGGAGTTAGCAAGGACTTTGTTTCCTTCGGTTTTTTTGACCAGGTATTCCCCTGAGCATAATCGTCAAGCAAGTTTCTCATTCCATTGGCAGAATTACTCAACACGAGTAGTTGGTCTATCTGGCTGATGTAGGTTTGTTCAAAACCAGGATATCGCCCATTGAATAAGTGGGAAGGGAAATTTACTTCAGGAAAAAACAAGATTTCGTTTTCAAAGTACTGCTCAGCAGGGTAAAATTCAGTAGTGTCTCGGTATTGTTTGAGAAGTTCCCAGGCTTGTTCCGCTTTGCTTGTTTTGACCAATAGCGCGACGTCTTTTTCCAAAGACGCTCCAGATTCCAATTCAAGAAAATACTGTTCTCCACTGAGTAAGTCCAAAAATCCTTTGTCAATTAGTCTGGTTTGCACTTCGCCGCTGACTGTGGAGATGGGCACAAAAGAGGAATGAATGATTTTTTGACTTTCGTAACTATCCTTCAGGTTGATTTGGGTGACAGAATGCGTACGTGTAGAAATCAGGTTTTCAAATCCTGCCAATTGTGCTTGGACGGAAGGCAAAAAATCCACGGCTGGTAAGCCTTGGATAGGGCCCTTGAAGAGGAGTTGCTGATCTTCAAATTGGAGGCTTAAGGAAAGTAGGTAGTCCGCGGCCTGAAGTTCTTGAAGGCTTGACGAGTTTTTGTTTGCGCTTACACCAGCCAAAAGTTTGGCTAGTCCTTTTGAGGATAGCAAGAGTCTTCCTAAGCCGTCCTTATTAGGCAATTCCTCCCCGAGTTTGGCCGAAATCGGGTTGGCATCCTCGCTCAAGTAAAATCGAATCGCTTCCTCAATCACAAAAGAAGAGGAGGAGACTAGGAGTACATTGTTGAGTAGGGTGATGCTCCATTGGATGCTATTGTTGGCATTCAAGACATCGTAGATTTCCTGCTCGCTGTATTTGCGGGTTTGAAATCGGGTGTTCTTGGGTACTTTGGATTTGAGTTTGTCCAAAAATTCTTGTGGAGAACTGGAGCCGAAGTTGAGCGTATACAGTAGGCTGAATTTATCCGTTCCTACGGCGTGGTAACTTACCGTCACCTGCTTGTTTCGGAGTGTTTTGGTGACAAAGCCTTCCTCGCCGACAAGGCTATCTAAAGAATTTAACTGGCTTTCTAGGGATTGAAAAGTAGGAAATCGACCTAGCGCGGTCCAAATAGGCTGCTTTCGAAGTTCCTGCCAGGTAAAATCTGCTTGCTGTGTTTCAAAAATAAATACGGCATCGCTTGAAATGAGCTCTAGGCTATTGATAGTTCTAGAGAGGATAAAGCGCTGATACACTTCATAGCCGCCCCAACTCAGGAGGGATAGTGCTAGAATGATCAATAGACTTTTCCAGATTTTCAAGGGGCAATTCAGCGTTAGGTAAGTGGAGTATAAAAAAGACCTAAGACACATTCCTGAATGAAAAGCATCTTAGGTCCAAAGGCCTACAAAAATCGGATTAGTTGCTCAAACGATCCAATACTTGCATCACTTCTTTTACGTGACCTCTAGAAGTTTCTAGCAATTGCTTCTCTTCTGCATTGAGATCCAATTCAAGGACTTTTTCAATCCCTTTTTTGCCAAGAATTACAGGAACGCCAAGGTAGCAGTCGTCGATGCCGTATTCTCCGTCGAGCTTGATGCAAACAGGGAATACTCTTCTTTGGTTTTTGAGGATTGCTTCTACCATTTGGGCTGCAGCAGCTCCAGGAGCATACCAAGCAGAGGTCCCCATCAACTTCACCAATTCTCCACCGCCAAATTTGGTTCGCTCGATGATGGCGTCTAGTTTCTCTTTTTCAACCAATTCAGTAACTGGGATCCCCGCAACGGTAGTGTAGCGTGGGAGTGGCACCATGGTATCTCCATGTCCGCCCATCAAAATTGCTTGAATTTCTTTTCCGGAAACATTTAGTTCTTCAGCAAGAAAAGCACGGTAACGAGCGGTATCCAAAATTCCCGCCATACCCATCACTTTATTTCTTGAAAATCCAGAAGTTAGATGAGCTTGGTAAGTCATCACATCCAAAGGATTGGACACGACGATGATGATTGCGTTTGGAGAATATTTCGCTACATTTTCAGTAACTGATTTTACGATTCCTGCATTGGTTTCAATCAAGTCATCGCGCGTCATCCCTGGCTTTCTTGGAAGTCCAGAAGTAATGACTACTACGTCCGAATTTGCGGTTTTGCTGTAATCATTGGTGCTGCCAACAGTACGGCTATCGTATTGATTGATCGGGGCTTTTTGCCAAATGTCAAGCGCCTTGCCTTCTGCAATGCCCTCTTTGATGTCTACCAATACAATCTCTTCCGCTACTTCGCGATACGCCAACACATCAGCGCAGGTGGCTCCAACGTTTCCTGCACCAACAACGGTTACTTTGCTCATATTATTCTATTTTTTTGGTTTTAATGGCCTGAAATTTGGCCCTAAGTTAATAAGCGATATTTAGGAATAGAAACCGCTTCTGGATTAAGTTTGTTGCGGAGGCACTGTTTTTTTAATGTGCATCGTGTATTTTTTTATGCGGTGCTATTCAAACATTTGCCGCAGGCTAAAGAACCCAAAAGATTCACGGTAGGAACGGAAAAGGCGCTGATTGTTGGCATTGTAATATTCCGCTAGGGAGGTCATCATTTTAGCCTTGATCTTCGGGTTGCTATCAAAGATTTCCAAGAGTGCAAATTGAGGAATAACAAGTAGTTCGGCTTCATCCGAACTTACCAAAGCGGTGTAAGTTCTTTTCGAGTTTTCCAATAAAGAGTTTTCCCCAAAGGCATCTCCACGCTTGAGTTGCATGATGGTTTCAAAATTTTCACTGAGGTCGATGGTCAAATCCACCTGTCCTTTACGAATCAGGTAGAGGGCCTGACTTGGGTCTTTGCTGAAGAATATGACTTCATCGCGAACGTATTTTCGCTCGTGCATGGTGGGAAGAAATCGGGCAAGTTCCTGTTGCTTGAGAAGTTCGAAAAATTTAATCCCTTGCAAGAAGTCAAACATCCTGAGTTCATTCGGTTCGTAGGTTTTGGAAAAAGGATTTCTCATGACTTAGCGTTTTTGGATATGCATGTGTTTTTGGGTAACAGGGCCTACTTTCGCCCAATCTGCAATCCGCATACCGACTACCCAGGCGATTCTATTTCCTGAAACTAGGACTTTTACCTCTTTTTTTAATGGAAGGGGGATTTTATTGTCAATCAAAAAATCGGAAATTTTCTTTTCTGTCAACATTCCAAGGGGATTAAATCGATCTCCTTCTTGCCAACTGCGAACTTTTAGTGGAAATTCCAAGCAATCCAAGTCCAATAGGGCATGCTCAGGATTGCGGTCAATGGATGCTGTTTTCGCCCCATAGGTGACCTCGTAATGGCCTTCTGGAAGTTCAAAAGATTGGGTATCCAAAGAAAGTTCAATCTCAGGAAAAGCAATTGGAATAGGATAAAGAAGCAGTTCTTCGCGGTCCATGCTCAGTTCATATTGGGCACTTCGCAACAAACGGCCTGGCTTTATTTCCTCTAAGCACTTGGCTAAAGTAAGCGCTTGATCCGAATTGAATCCATAAGGCCGCAACCAAAAATAAAGTAGGGTAGCGGCTCCTGGCATGTTGTTGATCGCACTATAGGAAAGAAAACTGATTCCTTGTTCTTCTCGAACATGTACGGCTTTCCATTGCTCGAATAAGCCTGAAAATGCCTTTCCAGTGTCCTTTAATCGTGCAAAGCTTTGTAGTAGATTATGTCGTGTGTCAGGTTCGAGGTTGTAGAGTGCCGGCAATCCCTGATGGCGCAACTTATTTCTTTTGTAGTCTGTGGAGGCATTGGAACGGTCTTCACGCCAGGCGAGCTGCACCTCTTCCGCATAATTTGCTATTTGTGCGCGTGAGAATGGGAGCATTGGCCGAATCAGCCAGCCTCTACGCTCGCTTATGCCGTACAATCCCTCTATTCCTGTTCCCCGCACTAAGTTTAGGAAAATAGTTTCTAGTTGATCATCTTGGTGATGGGCCAAGACGATGCCTTCCAGGTTTCGCTGACTTCGGATTTCTTCAAAAAATTGATAGCGAATTTCTCGGGCAGCCATCTGTATGGAAATACCTTTATTATCGGCCCATTCCTTGGTTTTTGCGCGATGTACATGTACGGGAAGGTTCCGTACCTCTGCCCACTTTCTCACAAAATCCTCGTCCCCTTCACTTTCAGCATCGCGTAAGCCAAAGTTGACATGTCCTAATTCAAATTGGATTCCGCCAGCATGGAGTAACTGTGCCAAAGCCATGCTGTCTAGGCCTCCACTGCAGGCCAAGAGGTAGGTTTTGCCGGGCTCAAAAAAATTGCGCTGCTGTATATGCGAGATAAAGGCGTCGTACATTGATCAAAAATAGCTTTTTCTGCTAAATTTGCCTCCATTCCAATCCCTATGAAATCTCCTTTTTTCATCCTGACCCTTCTGTCCTTGCTCTGCCTGCCTTTTCTCGGTCAGGCGCAGTCTTCCTCCCTACTGGAGATTCGAAGTGCGGATTTGTTGCAGGGTGCAAAAGGCTTTGAACGCTTGCTTGGGAATGTGAAGATGAAGCACCAAAATTCCCTTATTTCCTGTGATTCGGCCTATTTTTTCCGAGATGAAAACCGGGCGCAACTTTTTGGTAGGGTGCAGATCAAGGACGAGGAAGATCCCATTACTACAACAAGTGCCTATGCCGAATACGATGGCATGACCAAAGTGGCTAAGCTCCGTAAAAATGTAGTATTTACCAATCAGAAAACCAAACTCTACACCGAACACTTGGACTACAACCGAGAAACCAATGTGGCCTCCTATTTTGAGGGAGGGAAGGTAGTGGATTCGGTCAATGTCTTGACTAGTGAAGTTGGAACTTACGAGATCAATTACGAGCGCATTAGTTTTCAATACGATGTGGTACTGGTGAATCCAGATTACACGCTCAAAACCCAGGATTTAATTTATTTAACCATTCCAAAAACAGCCCAGACTCCTGGTTTGACGAACATCGTGTCCAAGGAGGGCTATCATCTGGATGCCCAAAAGGGAAGTTTCTACGATACCCAATTGAAGCAATTCAAATTTTTTGAGGGACTCGTAGATACGGAAGACAGCCGGGTGAAGGCGGATGAATTGTTTTACGACGAGCCCAAGGCCTATTACGAGGGGAAAAAGGATGTGCGTGTACTGAATAAGGAACGGAAACTAGAAGTTTTTGGAGAGGTAGGCACCTATTGGGAAAAGAAAAAATACAGTCAGGTGTTTGGCAATGCCTTGGTACGCAGGTATTTTGAGTCGGACACCCTTTTTCTCACTGCCGACACTTTGATTTCCCAAGATGGAGAGGCAGATTCCTTGAAGTATTTGCTTGCTTTTCACCAAGTGAGTCTAGTGAAAACAGATCTTTCAGGGAAGGCGGACTCCTTGTTGTATTCCTTTCCAGACTCTTCCATTCATCTCTACAAGGATCCGATTTTATGGAACCGATCGAGTCAAATATCTGCGGACAGCATGGTGTTTTACCTCAAGAATGAGACCCTGGATCGGGTTTTTATGAAGAACAAAGCCTTTGCGATTTTGACTGACACGCTTTTGAATTTCAATCAGATGAAAGGAAGAAAGATGACGGGCCACTTCAAAGAAGGGCAGTTGAGCCACCTTTTGATTGAGGGAAACGGGGAGTCGCTGTACTATGCCTTGGAAGGGGATACCTTGACACAAGGAATCAACCGCATCTTAAGCGCTACCATCGGACTTAGTTTCGAAGAGGGGCTGATCAAAAAATCAAATTTTGGAGTAAAGCCGGATGGGAAATTTATTCCTGTGCAGGACATTAATGATAAGCTGAGTAGGCTGGAGGGTTTTCGATGGCGAGTCGAGGAAAAACCAATACGTGCCACTATTGATGACTGGCGAAGGGTAGTTGAAATTGACCCGACATTGAAGAATTTATTCAATGAACCGGAGGTGAAACTAGAAATGCCGACCCAAGGGCAACTTCAAAAAGTGCTGCAAGAAAAACCTGTCAAGCAGGGTAGTGGCGGCTAACGACCTCCAAAGCCGCTATTTTTAGAAACTTAACAACAATTAACCCGAATTTTCGGGAAAAATTGCATCTTTCTAAATACATTTATCGTAGAGATACTTGATTTAGTATACCCATTCCTGCCTTTTGAATTAGAATTTTACATGAACGCCCGTTTTCTCACGTTAACCCTGCTTGTTTTTTTGGCACTGCCTATTTTGGCAAGTGCGCAGCAGGTTCGTGTATTGAGCGAGGGGGTTGAGTTTTCAGGTAAAATTGGTTCCTCCCAGCGCAAAACCGTGCTCCTGCACAACGAATCTGCTCAGCCAAAAACCTACCTGCTTCGAAACATTAAAGGCAGTATTGGTTCTTCTCAGAAAATGCGAATTTGTCTCGGAGAGCAGTGTTTTGATCCGAAAAAAGAGTTGGCAAAGGTGGTGTTGAAACTTGCTCCTGGGGAGATTTACACGGACTTGTATTTGGATTTTGAATTGGGAATTGCCGAGACAATGGGGAGTTTTGACCTCGTATTTGTCAATAGTGAATCGCTGCGTGAGTTTTTTATTGTAGAAGCAAAATATGCCGTAACTTCTTCACCGACCGCAGATTTTTCAAACAAAGACATCAAACTTGGAGACATTTATCCCAACCCAAGTAACCGAGTGGCACAATTGGATTATACTGTGGTGAATCCAAAAGCCAAAGCCAAAATCACTGTTACCAGTTTCATCGGTAATCCGATCGCCGAGTACGACCTAGATCCTACACGAAATAGTCTTGTCATTCAAGTGAGTGACTTTCAGCCAGGAGTGTATTTCTACACCTTATTTGTGGACAACAAAAACGTGGTCACGAAGAAATTACAAGTTAAAAAGTAAGCATTCTCCTCTAGGCTATTTCATTTGAAATCTTACAATTATCCCTTATATTTGCGGTCCTTTAATTAATCATGCGGAACTATTTGATCTTGTTTGTGCTTTCCTTGGTGCTCTTTGGAGCCTGTGGGCCTTTTTCCAAGTTGGAAAAGAGTACCAACTGGGAGGAGCTGTACAATGGCGCCAACAAATACTACCAAGAAGGGGAATACAATAAGGCGATTATCCTCTATGAAAAGGTGCTTCCGGTAATTAAGGGTTCTGAAAAAGCGGAAATGGCCGAGTACAACTATGCCAATTGCCACTTTAAGACCAAGCGATACATCGAGTCTGCAGGCTATTTCAATACCTTCTTCAAAACCTACAACCGCAGTGCGCTTGCCGAAGAGGCTTTATTCATGCACGCCTATTCCTTGTACTTGGATGCTCCAGATTACAATCTGGACCAGCAAAGTAGTCGGGAGGCGGTATCAGCCATCCAGCAATTTGTAAGCAAGTTTCCAACCTCGGCAAGTTACGAGCGCGCTATGGACATGCTCAAGGATTTGGAGTCCAGATTTGAAGAAAAAGCCTACAGTGAGGCAGAAATGTACTACCGTTTGAAGGAAGGTCTTTTTCCTGGGGACTTTTACAGAGCCTGCATCATCAATTTTCAAAACTTTGCAAAGGACTTTCCTGAAAGCAAACGAAATGAGGAGTTGGCTTACCGTTTGGTAGAAGTAGGCTATGCCTATGCAAAAAATAGTGCCTTTGACAAAAAAGAAGACCGTTTGAATGATGCCTTGAAATTTGCGACTAATTTTTACCGCAAGTATCCAGCAAGTGGCTATTTGGCTGAGGTGAAAAAATTTGAAGAGCAGACCAAAGAAGAAGTTCAAGCACATTCCAAATTGAAAAAAGAGATCGCAGACAAAAAAGCTGCGGAAGAGGCGGTGGTCACTACCAACTCAAATTAATTTAGCAATTAAAAAACAAATAATATGGCTGTTAATCCATCAATCATCACCAGAGATCTAGATAAAATCGCTGATAAAACAGGGAACATCTACGAGTCCATCCACATCGTTGGTCAGCGTGCCAAGCAAATTTCTTCTACCTTGAAGGAGGAATTGAACAACAAATTATCTGAGTTTGCTTCTACAGTAGACAACTTGGAAGAGGTGTTTGAAAACAAGGAGCAGATCGAAATCTCCAAGTTTTACGAAAGAATGCCGAAGCCAACTTCTTTGGCAATGGAAGAGTTTATGGAAGGAAAAATCCACCATAGATATCCTTCTCAAGAAGGAGCGGAGTAATTTCCCATGAACCTGCAAGGCAAGCGAATTTTAGTCGGTGTAACGGGCAGTATAGCCGCTTACAAGACAGCGATTCTAACCCGCTTGCTGATCAAATCTGGAGCAGAGGTACAGCTTGTAGCGACGACCTCTGCTCTTGACTTTATTACCCCCCTTACCTTAGCGACCCTCTCCAAAAGGCCAGTGCTATCTGATTTTTTTGAGAAAAATTCTGGCCAATGGCACAATCATGTGGAATTGGGGCTTTGGGCTGACTTATTTTTAGTGGCACCGCTCAGTGCAAATACCCTCTCCAAATTTGCGTTAGGTGCTTGCGACAACTTGCTAACTGCCACTTACCTTTCTTGCCGTTGCCAGGTGATGCTTGCCCCAGCAATGGACTTGGACATGTACCAGCATCCTTCGGTTCGCGCCAACTTGGAGAAAGTAAGCTCCTATGGAAATGTAGTCTTGGATGCGGAATCTGGGGAATTGGCCAGTGGACTTTCCGGTCAAGGCCGCATGATGGAGCCTGAACACATCTTGGATCGGGTTCTTCATTTTTTCAATTCCAACAAGGATTTTGGCGGAAAAAAAGTAATGATTACACTTGGTCCCACCCAAGAAGCGCTGGATCCCGTACGGTTTTTGAGCAATCATTCCAGCGGAAAAATGGGCTTTGCTTTAGCCCAAGCCTTTCAGGCAGCAGGCGCCAGGGTATATGTAGTGGCTGGCCCGGTAGCCTTGAAGTTAGAGGACGGAGGGTTTCAAGTTCAACGCGTGACTACCGCAACGGAAATGTATACTGCCGCAAAAGACTTGCATGAGCAAATGGATGTGGTGGTATTTGCTGCTGCAGTGGCTGATTTTAGACCTGAAAGCCCAGCCACTCAAAAAATAAAAAAACAAGGAGAAGAACTACCCCTTCGGCTAGTCCCCAATGTAGACATCGCCTTTGAGTTGGGAAAGAGAAAAAAGGAAGGTCAAATTCATGTGGGCTTTGCTTTGGAAACCGAGCAGGAAGAAGCGCACGCCAAAGCGAAGTTAGTCCGCAAGAATTTTGATTTGATTGTCTTGAATTCTGCTACCGAAGAAGGTGTTGGCTTTAAGCACGACACCAATAAGGTTCGAATTTTCCATAAAAATGGGAAAGACTTGGACACTGCTCTTCTACCTAAGTTGGATATTGCTGGCGTAATTGTGGAGGAAGTCAAAAAAGCTGCTGCGTGGAGCTAAAGATTTTTTGTAAGTTTAGTACATGAAAAAGGGGATACTTTTCCTGATTGGACTCATTGGATTTTTTTTACAAACTCAGGCTCAAGAGTTAGATTTTCGTGTCCTTATCAACAGTGACCGCTCAAGATTTCAAAATACTGAGGTCTTTAACCAGATGAAAACTAGTTTTGAGCAGTTTTTGAATGGGAGAACTTGGACTTCAGACGAATACCGACCTGAGGAGCGGATTAAAGGGAATCTATTGATCACGATCAGTGAAGTGCCTCAAATAGGGGTCTACAGTGCCACGGTACAGGTCCAAGTGGTGCGACCTGTGTATGGTACCAATTACGAATCGGTGGTGCTCAATTTCATAGACCGAAACTGGACCTTCGAATACCAGGAATCTCAACCGCTAGAATTCAACCGCTTTTCATTTTTAAATAACATCAGTTCCTTACTTGCTTTCTATGCCAACATTGCACTAGGCATGGATTACGATACCTTCGCACTCAAAGGAGGCAATCCTTATTTTGAGGTAGCCAATGATATTGTCAACAATGCACAGCAGTCGGGTCGAACGGGTTGGGTACAAAATCCTAGTGACCGAAGAAGTCGTTACTGGCTGATCAATGACATTTACATTTCTACGGTCTATGCGCCCATTCGAGAAGCGATTTATTTGTATCACAGAAAAGGAATCGATCAACTTGCTACGGCACCAGAGGAAGCCTATTCCTCCATTTTGGAAGCCATTCGACTTGTGGCTGAGGCCAATAAATTGCAGCCCAACGGGATTTATACCATCAGTTTTGTAGATGCAAAAAGTGATGAAATTGCCCAGGTCCTAAAGAATGCTCCTTTCGAGATTCGAGAAAAAGCGGTGCCTTTGCTACTTGAAATAGATCCGAATAACGCCAGAAAATACAATGAGCTGCTCAAAAGCTGAGCAGTATGGTTTAGTTTTGTTGGAAAGCCCGCTTTAATTCATGCTTACCTCACTTAAAATCTCCAATTATGCCTTAATCGATGAACTGGCTATGCAGCCTAGCAGCGGCTTGAGCATGATTACTGGGGAGACAGGCGCAGGAAAGTCGATTATGCTAGGAGCGGTAGGGCTTTTGTTGGGCAATCGAGCCGATACCAAAGTATTGCTCTACGAGGACAAGAAATGTGTAGTCGAAGGGGTTTTTGATATTCGTTCCTATGGGCTTCAAGGTTATTTTGAGGAGTTGGAATTGGATTACGAGGACACCTGCATTATCCGACGGGAAATTAGTCCAAATGGCAAGTCTCGTTCGTTTGTTAACGATACTCCAGTTCTTCTCGAACCCCTAAAAATTTTGGGAGAAAAGTTAATGGATGTGCATTCCCAGCACGACACCTTGCTTTTGGGGGAAGGAGACTTTCAATTGGGATTGGTGGATGCCTATGCTCGAACCAGTGCGGAACGTACTACTTTCCAACAAGCCTTCACAGAATTTAGAAAGAGCAAAAAAGCTCTGACCGAACTTACGCGGAAAGCAGAAGCGCTTAAAAAAGAATACGATTTCAACCAGTTTCAATTGGAGGAACTGAGCAGCTTGGCACTAGTCGCTGGAGAACAAGAGGAGTTGGAATCCAGTCAGGAAATTCTTGAAAATGCGGAAGATATTAAATTGAAGATCAACGAGGTGCTTTCGCTTTTTCATGAGGAACAGTTTGGAGTGCTGCAGGGAATGGGACAAATCCAGTCCAGTTTGCAGGGACTCGAACGATTGGCTCAGGCTTTTGCAACCTACCGTACTCGTTTTCAAGAAGCCTGGATTGAACTAAAGGATTTGGCTGAAACTTTGGCTGATGAGGACAGTCGGGTCGAAGTGGATGCGGAGAAGTTGGAACGAACGCGTGAGCGCTTGAGCAAAATCTACCAATTGCAGAAAAAACATGGATTGCAGACCATTGAAGAGTTAATGGAACTAGAAAGCCAGTTGGCGGATAAAGTATTTCAGGTTCAGCAGGTAGATGATCAGTTGGCGGAGGCCCATCAACTATGCCTTCAGAACGAAAAAGCCATGCTCGCAGCAGCTGAGGTGCTTAGCCAAAAGCGTAGGGGCTGTTTCCCATCCTTTGAAAAGGCCTTGGAAGTCTTATTGCAGGATTTGGGAATGGAGAATGCCCGCGTTCAATTCGAAAGGCAAGTAGTTGATCCTAATGCAAACGGGCTAGATCGAGTGGAACTTCTTTTTTCTGCCAACAAGGGAATGCCCTTGCAGCCACTCAAAAAAGTGGCTTCAGGAGGTGAGTTTTCCCGGTTGCTCTTTGCGATTAAATACCTGATGGCCGATAAAATGGCCTTGCCTACCCTTATTTTCGATGAGATTGATACCGGTATTTCTGGTGAGGTGGCCCTGCAGATGGTGCGCATGATGCAGGAAATTGCTAAAAATCACCAGGTCATTTGCATTACCCACCTTCCGCAGGTGGCAGCTAAAGGAGCCGTACATTTCTTTGTATACAAAGATCACAGTGCTGAAAAAACCATGTCAAAGGTGAAGCAATTGACCGTCGAGGAACGTGTCCATGAGTTGGCCAAAATGATTGCCGGATCCAATCCTTCAGCTGCTGCTCAGGCCAGTGCCAAAGAGCTCTTGATGAATTGAAGGGCTAACTCCTAAATTTTATGTAGTTTTACCGAAGCTATTGAATTCAACCCCATCGCTATGTCACAAAATTTGCTAAAAGGAAAAGTAGGAATCATTACTGGAGCGCTCGATGAAAATTCCATCGCCT
>JACCDO011701720.1_pt1 | contig 25835 bp, 26 predicted proteins | sample 7446101 | NCBI WGS metagenome assembly JACCDO01 (sample SAMN15323440, study PRJNA562643) | freshwater metagenome | isolation source: river surface water | place: USA:Blue River Watershed | collected 2017-08-16 | reverse complement strand
TCATTTCTTAGATCCCAAAACACTTACCCAATTAGCGTTGGATTCCGGTTTTAAAATTCGAGAATGTCGGACATTTGCTCGCCATGATTTTCCGACAGACATTCAGCTTGATGGACGCGAAAGTGTCGGTTTGATTGCTGAAAAAATATGAAACCCATGTCTTAAATAAACCAAGAGTGATTTAAGTCTTAACCAACTACCCTACGTCTTGATTGTCCTTAAGATAATCTCCCAGCTTTGCTCGCAATCTCAAGACCGCTTGCGTGTGAAGCTGAGAAACTCGGCTTTCAGTCACTTCAAGAACGTCGCCAATCTCTTTTAGATTTAAATCTTCATAATAGTACAACGACAAAACCATTCTTTGCTTTTCGGGCAACTCTTGTATGGCTTTTGCCACTGTCTCTCTAAGTTCGGCACTGGCTATTTTAACTAACGGATTGGAGCCTTTTCCGGACTCCAAAAGTCCCATTAAACTTTTTCGATCGCCGTTAGCAAACGAACCCACTTCATCTAGAGACAAAAGTGAAATCGATTTACATTGGTGCAAAGTTTCCTGAAACTCCTCAAGATTCATATTTAAATCTTTTGCAATTTCTTCTTCTGTAACTGTGCGCCCCAGTTTTTGTTCCAGCTTCGAGATAGCTCGCTCTACGTTTTTGGCTTTTTCTCGCATTGAGCGGGGAATCCAATCTTGCGCACGAAGTTCGTCTAGTATTGCGCCTCGAATTCTAAACTCTGCGTATGTTTTGAATTTGTTATCACGAGCGGGATCATATTTATCAATCGCATCCATTAACCCAATCACGCCAGCACTTAAAAGATCATCCAACTCGATATTCGCAGGCAATCTCACAGCAATTTTTTGCGCAATAAATTTCACAAGAGGTGCGTACTCTTTGATAATTTTTTTCTTTTGAACGTTTGTTACACGTTTAGAGTTTGCTTTGTATTTTTTAATTAGTGTCTCAGACATGACCGACCCCCATTTGATTATCCCACAGTTTTTTCGGAGGATGAGACAAAGCCCCTGCCAGTAGTTTGTCTGCTATTCGCTCCAAAGAAATAGCAAAACTCGATCTGGGGGACTCCAAGGTTACGGCTTTGGAATTTCGCACAGAGCGAGAGACTTGCGAGTCTTCGGGTATTGATCCCAGATAATCAATTGACACGTTAAGAAACTGCATAGCGACATCAGTCAATTTTTTGAACGCGTCGAGACCATCTTTGTAATCTTGCGCTCGATTGATGAGTAACTTAAATCGCTTTTCTTTTTTCTCTTTAGATAGGACTTTGATAAGGGCATAGCTATCAGCTATCGAAGTTGGCTCGGCACTCGCCACAATAACAATGTCATGGGCTGCCACGTTGAACTCAAGCACATGATCGCCCAATCCTGGAGCTGTGTCATAAATAACAAGATCATATTTAGACATAATCGAAAACAGTTGATCAAACATTGCCCGACGTTCGAACGCATCTAGGTTTAATAATCTTCTTACCCCTGTAGAACTTGGCAATAAATCAAAGCCTGGCTTGACCCGACAGAATATTTCCTCGAAACGTGCGTTGTTAAACAAAACATCATCGAGTGTTTTTCCAACTTTGGCTCCTGTCAGCAGGTGCGTATTGGCAAGCCCCAAGTCACCATCTATTAGCAATACTTTAAACCCTTTTTGCGAATACAAAACAGCTAGGTTGACCGCGACGTTTGTTTTTCCAACCCCACCTTTTCCACTTGTAACACTTATAACTCGAGTTGCAGTTTTGTTTCCTTGATGAGTTGTTAGCGTCCTAAGACGATCCGCTTGATCCATGAATTATAGACCTCCCGAAATATTCAGAATTAAATCGGCCACGCGCTCTTTTGTTGCCACTTCCATGTCCTCGGGAACACGTTGTCCCATAGTGAAATAAGATAGCGGGAGCTGACTTCGAACTGTGACATTAAAAATGCCCCCGAAACTCGACGTTTCATCGAGCTTAGTGACCACCATGTAGTCTGGTGAAAATATTCGAAATCGCCGTACAGTATCGATCAAATCCTTGTCTCGTGTCTGAGCCGAAACGCACAAATGTGTTTCTGTGCGAACACTAGCCAAAATATGTTGAAGTTCGTTCAGTTTACGATCGTCCTTTGGTCCAAAACCAGCGGTATCAATAAGCACCACGGCGTCTGGATCTAAAGTGCCTCCCAAAGCTTCTAGAGACTCTGCATTCGGGCAGACTTCGATAGGAATTCTTAAAATATTGGCATAAGTCTGAAGCTGTTCAACAGCCGCAATTTTAAATGTGTCGGTTGTTGCAAGAACTACGGGGCGTTTTTGGTTGATAACAAGTTCGGCTGCAATTTTTGCAATTGTTGTTGTTTTGCCAACACCCGTGGGACCTACAAAACTAATCATTCTTGGTGTGTTGGGAATTCGCAATCTCTCACTGAGAGGCCTAGCAACTCGAATTCGAGACATCAAAATCCGAGCCAAATTCATAGAAAGCAAATCTTCTCGAGAGATTTGTTCTTTGACCATTATGATTTTTAATTCATCACCCACTTCTCGAACCAAATCTTCCTCGACACCGCTCTCAATGAGTCTTGCAAGCAGTCTTGGCAAAACTTGCCCTCCTGGTCTGGAGCTTTGCAATTCAGACGCTGAGTTCTGGCTCTGCGAAAAGTTTTGCATTTGAGGCTTTCGAAAACCCTGGGGATTCTGGCTTACAGGTTGAGCTATCGAAGTTCTAGCCGGGGCACTAACTCTTGCGTAATCCTGAGAATACCGAGTGGCTTGCTCTGCGGGAGATTCGTCGTCCGAAATATCGGCATATCGTCTTTGTGTTAAGGGTCGCGCACTGGAATTTTGCTTTTGGGCTTTGATAGCGTCGTCAACTCTAGGAAAAGCTTGATCTGCACTGTTTTTTGAATTGGCTTCCCGAGTAAGGCGATATCCCGACAACACATCATAAGCCTGACTGACTTTTTGCGCAGGTTTTCGAGTGAGGGCTTCGAGTTGCTGAGAAGATAATTTTCGCTCAGCAAGTTTCTTTTTTTCGAGAGCCTCGGGACTCACAGCCGCAGTCACTTCGACACTGGTTCGATTCATGAGTCCAAACGCGCTCTTGTTCGTTTTTGTTTGCAGAATAACAGCTTCAGGTCCCAATTCCTTTTTTACAACCTGTAGAGCCTCTGCCAATGTTGGCGCTTCGAATTTTTTCAGTTCCATCTATCCCCCCAAGCACTTTTATATTTCAATGTTTGCCACAGATTTAATTCTTAACTGTGGGCTAATCTCGTTATGCGAAAGAACAACCACCTGAGGTAAAAATCTCTCAAGCAATCGTTTTACATGGTGTCGAATCATGGGCGTAACTAACAAAATTGGCGTTACGCCGTCTGAGCTAACTTTATCTACGGTACGACTGAGAAGTGGCACAATTTGTTTGACCAACGAAGGATCCACCAAAAACTGAGTCGTGCCAGGTTTTTCACCCGGTTGTACGGCACCGATAAGCTGCTCTTCGATTTGTCGTGAAAATGTCATCAATGGCAACTCGCCAGTTTCATCCAATAAGCGTGCAGTGATGTGTCGTTTTTGAGCAACTCTCACGCTTTCGGTTAGGAAGTCTGGATCTTTACTGGTTTGCGCGGCATCTGCCAGAGTCTCGAGAATCGAAACTAAATCTTTAATTGGAACACCTTCTTTAAGAAGATTTTGTAGAACTTTTACAACACCACCTAGGTTGAGTTCCTTCGGCACCAACTCTTCAACAACTTTTGGATGCGTTTTTTGAACGTACTCAATAAGAACTTGAACTTCTTGGCGTCCAATAAGCTCGTGACCATGCTTACGAATAATCTCAGTAATGTGAGTTGCAATGACAGTGGGTAGATCCACAACTGTGTATCCAGCAAGTTGGGCAAGCTCTTTGTTGTTTTCGTGAATCCAAATGGCATCCAAATTGAACACAGGTTCCTTCGTAGGAATTCCATCTACAGGATCAGAGATTCCACCGGGGTCCATAGCCAAGAAATGGTCGACCATGAGATCACCACGAGCTGTCTCGACTCCGCGAACTAAAAGAACATACTCACCAGGTTTTAACTGCAAATTGTCTTTGATACTCATGGGCGGAACTACAATTCCAAAATCTTGTGCGAATTGTTTTCGAACAGCCTGAATTCTATCGAGCAAATCACCTTTTTGATTAGAATCCACAATCGAAATCAACCCGTAGCCCACTTCTAACTGCAACACATCCACAGCTCCTGTGGGTTCAATGTTTTTATCTTTGCTGTCTAGAGCCTCGGCATTAGCATTTGTAACTGTTTGATTGGCTTCTGCATATTTGTAGTTCTTCATTAGGTATCCGCCGCCTAAGCAAACAAGCGACAAAATGAAAAACGGAAAAAAGGCATCTTGCAAAAATAGCCCCATCCCAAACAAGGCTCCCGACAAAACAAACATCACTTTTTCGTTGTAGAATATTTGCTTGGAGACTTCGTGACTTAATCCCTCTTCCGACGTTGATCTTGTCACCACGAGACCGGCTGCTGTAGAAATAATCAGCGCTGGAACTTGCGCCACCAGACCATCACCCACAGTTAAAAGGGTGTAGTTTTTTGCAGCCACAGTTACTGTCAAACCTTTTTGAGCCACACCCACTATGAGTCCGCCCAAAATGTTAATGGCTGTTACTAACAAACCTGCAATCGCATCACCGCGCACGAATTTCGAGGCACCGTCCATAGATCCATAAAAATCCGCTTCTGCTTCGATCTCTTTTCTGCGCTTTTTTGCATCTGCCTGGTTTATAATACCTGCGTTGAGGTCCGCGTCGATGGCCATTTGTTTTCCGGGCAATGCGTCCAATGTAAATCGGGCAGCAACTTCCGAAACTCGGCCAGCACCTTTAGTGATAACTATAAAGTTAATTATCACTAGAATTAAAAACACAATAAAACCTACGACAAAGTTTCCGCCCACAACGAACTCACCGAAACTTTTAATCAACGAACCCGCCGCACTTGAGCCCACATGACCGTGAGCCAGAATCAAACGTGTTGACGCCACGTTTAGCGCTAGTCTGTAGAGAGTCGTTAAAAGTAGTATCGATGGAAACACCGAAAAATCTAGCGGTCGTTTGGCGTAGATCGACAGCAAAAGAATTCCAATAGAACTTGCAAGCGAAACAACTAACAACAAATCCAGAACAAAGGGGTTTAGTGGCACCACCATGACAAGCATGATGCCAATGACACCCAAACTCATCACAACGTCGGAGCTTCTAAATAGTTTTTGTATCTGACTAAACAAAGTCTGATTCATAACTGTGTCCTACCTTTCAGGCGATAGACATAAGCCAAGACTTCGGCGACCGCATTATAGAGATCTCTCGAAATAAATTGTCCAATTTTGAGAGCTTTATATAAGGCTCTCGCCAGTGGAACGTTTTCAACACAGGGAACGCCAGCTTCGCGCGCAATTTTTTTGATAGTCTCGGCCATATAGTCTGCGCCCTTGGCCACCACTCTAGGAGCGAACATATTTTCGCGATCATAAATCAGCGCTACGGCAATGTGTGTGGGATTTGTGATAACGACATCGGCCTTTTTAACATCTTCGAGCATTTTGTTTTGCGCAACTTTTCGCTGAAGGGCTCGAATTCTGGCTTTGATTTGTGGGTTACCTTCTAGTTGTTTTCTTTCTTCTCGAACTTCCTGTTTAGTCATACGAATTTTCTGTTCGTATCGAAATCTCTGATATGCATAATCGGCAGCTGCGAGAGCCAACATCGACAATCCCATAGAAAACAACACCGCCACTAAATTGCTTCCCAAGTAATATGTTAAACTTCGTGTGTCTGAACTCCACAGTCCGCCAGCGTCTAGGACTTTCTTTTTTAGAAATATAAAAGCTACAACTGAGATAACTACGAATTTGATTGTGGCTTTAAACATTTCCACAATGCCGTCCATGCTAAATATGCGAGAAAGCCCCTGCATAGGATCAAGCTTCTCGGGATTTAACTCGAGCGGCTTAGAGGTCCAAACAAAACCTGTTTGAGCGATTGTGCTACCAACACTTACTAGAACCGCAGCTATTCCAATTGGAAACAGTAGTAGCCCAAGACTTTTTAGAACAAATTGCGCCATCGTCATAACTGTCCCAATCGACCACTCTGCTCGACTGAGTCTTTCGATTTCCATGAACGACGCTTCAAATACAGACCAAAAACCTTTGCCCATATATTGCCCACCAAACCACAAAGCTCCTGTGGCAGTTAGCAACAATAAGGAACCCACAATTTCTCGACTCTGAAATACACGACCTTCTTTTTTCCATTCGTCGCGCCGGTGCTGACTGGCCTCTTCTGTACGTTCTTCGAAACTATCATCAAACAACGGCATGTTATCTTGCTCCTATAAAATTCAGCCATTGGTAATTTGTTTCGAAACTTGCTTTAAATAACGTGCTCAACGCATCTCCATATAGAGGCGATAAAAGCGTAAAAATAAATGTTCCAGCACCAAGAGTTAAAGGGATACTCACAACCCAAACGTTAATCTGCGGAACGAATCGGGATAAAACTCCCATGGCCGCCTGCAACAGCAACACCACCACTACAAGTGGGCCTGCCAATTTAAGCATCCAAAAAAAGAAATTCGTGCCAATTTGCATCCAAAAACCAGTGGCAAGTTGGACATTGGTTAACCTGGAATAAAGATCCGAGAAATTAAACAAATAGCTATCTCGCAGGGCTTCAACATAAACCAGTGACCACCCAGCGCTAGGAAAAACATAATAGCCAGCCAGTTATGAAATTCTGTCCATGCAGAATCTTCGAATTCAAAATCGGGGTTCACCATTCCACCGCCCGAGTAGCCGATTTGAGTTCCAATCCACTGCGCAGAAGCCACACATGTCGAAAACATCCACTTGGCCACAAGACCCATACCTAAACCAATTGTAAGTTCTCGAAGAATATCCAATAACAAAGCTCCGCCTGTGGGAAGTGATTCTAGCTTGAACACCGGAAGATAAGGCGTAACACTAGGAACAAGTCCCACAGAGAATGTCACGGCAGTCGAGATTCGAATAATCATAGGAATCTGACTTTGTGACAAAATTGGGAAAAACATCCATGCCGATCCAAGTCTGAGCATCACCCAGAATACTTTCATAAAGTATAGAATCAGCGGTTCGCCAGAGTTCAAAAATCACCTCAAGTGTAAATTTAAGTTTTCGTAAAGTTGAATCGTGAAGGTCGACAATATTCTTAACATCCATGGACCAAGAACCAATATGGCTCCGCCCATAGCTAGAATTTTTGGGATAAAAGTGAGAGTGGTTTCATTTATTTGAGTCAACGCCTGAAACACGCTCACCAGCAAACCCACAAAAAGAGCAATAAGCAAAAGCGGTCCCCCAAGGAGCAACATGGTTTCCAAACTTTTTCTTGCGATATCCATGACCCAGGCATCTTCAAGCACAAATGACTCCCCTCTTTAGAGTTTTACTGAAAACTTTTTACTATCGAACCCACTATCAACTGCCATCCGTCTACCAACACAAAAAGCATAAGTTTGAACGGTAATGAAATCACAATTGGTGGAAGCATCATCATACCCATGGCCATCAGCACCGACGCTACAACCATGTCCAGTACAAGAAACGGTAAGTAAATTATAAATCCCATTTGGAAAGCCGTTTTGAGTTCGGAAATCATGAACGCTGGAACCAAACTCATAAAAGGAATTTCATCTAACTGAGCAGTGGGCTTTTCACCCGAAAGCTTCATAAAAAGTTCAATGTCCTTTGGCCTTGTGACTTTTAACATAAATGCGCGCACAGGTTTTTGAGCAGCATCGAGCGCAGCCATCTGGGTTATTTTCCCCGACAAGTAGGGCTGCAAGGCTCCGTCATTGATGTCTTTAAAAGTCGGACCCATAACCATAAAAGTTAAAAACAAAGATAGTCCCACTAACAATTGGTTGGGAGGCATCGTGTTTGTACCTAGAGCTTGTCGCAGAAAAGACAAAATCACGATAATTCTTGTGAAAGAGGTCATCATTATCAGCAGCGCTGGAGCCAGGGTCAACACTGTTAAAAGAGCCAACATTTGCAGCACGCCCACAACTTCTGTTGGTTGCTGCGCAGTTTTCATTCCCAACTGCAAAGATGGCAGCGCAATCTGGGCAAATGCCGGAGCTCCCACAAAAGCCGACATCAAAATTAAAGCGCGCTTCATATTCATACCCGAGCTATTTCCTTTAACCCTTTATCGAAACTTTTAACCGACTGACTTTGTGTTGATTTCAACGAACCAGAAAATGAACTTTTAGAATCAGATGAGTCGTCGAGCAGATCATCTTCTTGTTCCACAATATCTGCCAAGTGCTGAATCGAGGCATTGGTGGCACCAATGAGAATTTTCTGGTCCAAACAACGTAACAAATAAAGTCCACGTCCTGGCCCCAAACTCTGGAAAGCCATAACTTCAAGAGGCTTATGATTTGTTTTGGCCTGTTTCTTGAACATTTTAAAAGGCGAATTTGAAAATTTTCTCACAATAAAAATCGCGCCCGCAAATACCATCAAAACAATGCCAAGCGACACAGTCATTTTAAAGGCCATCGAAATTAGCTCTTGTTGTTCCATAGCTATCAACCCAACTTCTCAATTCGCTCCAATGGCGAAACGATGTCTGTTAAACGGATACCAAATTTTTCGTTAACAACCACGACCTCGCCGCGCGCTACAAGTTTGTCGTTAACCAGAACCTCGAGCGGATCGCCGGCGAGTTTACTTAACTCGATTACGGATCCCTGCCCGAGTTGCAACAAATCGTTTACGAGTAGCTTGGTGCGTCCCAACTCAACACTAACTTTGAGAGGGATATCTAAAATCATGTCGAGTTTTTTAATTTTCTCGTCTGTCGTTTGCTCGTCGGTCTTTATCTCTTCCGCGCCTTCTGCTGGTTTTGCCTGTTCGCTCATTTTTAATTCCCCCCAAAATTCTTTGACTAACTTAATTCATCTACGCGACCGACTTGATTTTCATCTTCGGGTCGTTTTTTAAGAAATTCTTTGTTTTTGTTTTCTACAACTTGAGTTACCTGAATAGCGCGGCTACCCCGGCTGCTTCCGTAGAGCCCACGGAATCGAGTGACTTCCTCGACTTCTACTTCTAGCTCCGCGGTCGCGTCAGTTCTTAGCGGAATCACATCACCAACTTTTAACTCCAACATTTGTCGTGGAGAAATTGTGGTGGTTCCAAGTTCAACTTCCAAATTCAGGTGCGTTTCCTCTAGGTGTCGAATCATCATGTTGACCCAGTAGTGATCTGTTTCAACGGTTTCTTGCTGGAAGCCGCTAATCAGTTTTTGACGAATGGGCTCGAGCGTTGAAAACGGAATAACTATAGATAAGTTTCCTGAACTGTTTTCAAGCTCCACACTAAAAGTGGTAGCGATTACGATGTCCGAAGGTGGAACAATACCCACAAACTGTGGATTTGTTTCCGTACGAACAAAGTTAATTTTCATTGGAGTCACTGGCGCCCACGCTTTTTCTAAGTCGTCCAAGGCAGAAACAATAACTCGTTTGATAATGCTCAGCTCAATGTGTGTAAAATCTTTTCCTTCGACTTTGGTGTAGGGCCTATCGGTACCACCCAAAAATGAATCAATTAGCGAGTAAGCTAGTTTTGATTCAAGGACTATGATTCCAGAACCCCTGAGTGTTTCGAATCGCACGACACTCATACAAGAAGGAAGCGGAAGTGTGTTTACGAACTCCCCAAACTTTAGAGTATCTGTTGTCAGAATGTTTAGAGTCGCCAACTTTCGCAATTGGCTAGAAAGGTTCATTCGGAAAGCCCTGATAAATCGCTCATACACGATGTCGAGCGTAGGCATTCTTCCACGAATAATTTTATCCTGAGACGTTAAATCATAGGTGACCGCCGATTCTTCGCCGGCTACTTCGCTACTTTTTGTCTCAACGGGTACATCACCGCCAACAACCGCATTCAGAAGAGCATCGACTTCTTTCTGCGACAAAACTTGACTCATACTCGCCTAGCCTCCCAATTACTGAACAATAAACTGGGTGAAATAAACGTTCTTAATTCGACCCCTTGTTAAATAACCATTCACTTTGTTTCTAATTTCTTCTCTCAAAAAATCTCGACCATCCACGCTTTCGATTTGCTCAGGTGTTTTGCTCGACAAAACAACCAGGATAAAGTCTCGAATTCGCGGTCTTAGTTTTTCGATTTCGTTTTTCACGAAGTCATCTTCGACTTCGATTTCGACATCAACTTTTGCGTACTTGGTGCCCTGAGGACCTGTGATGTTTACTGTAAAAGCCTCTTTAATGAATGTGATAGTGGGTTCGGTTCCGCCTTTAGCTGCGCCACCATGTCCATCACCGCCTGCAGCCGCGCCATGCGCATCCGCTCCTGCTTTGGCTTTGTCTTCTGCAATATCAGCCAAAGTCACCGTGGAAGATCGTTTGGCATTTCCCATCCAAACTAGAACTGCAACTGCAATGACAATAACAACATTGAGTATCAACACTAAAAATACGAGTTTTTGATTGGGTGCCGCCGGCGCCGGCGCATCTGATGCTCCCTTTTTTTGGACCGCATCACCTTCTTCTGCTGCACCTTCTGCTGGTTTTTGCTCTTCTGCCACGAGTGATAGACCTCCCTACAGAGTATGAGAGCAAAAACAATGCCAGCCACAAAACGGATAGGGGCCAAACGCTCAAACCCTAATAGTTTGGCATTTGGCCCCTTTTACGAAGTTTTTTGGAGTCAAAATACTTCTAACGTCAAAATGTCTGTACGTTAGAATTTTGTTAGTGACAGTATTCTATCGCTGTTCAGCTAACTTATCGCTTCAAGTTAATAACTTCCTGCAACAACTCATCACTGGTCGTAATTGTTTTGGCGTTAGCTTGGAAGTTTCTTTGTGTTGTCATCATTTTGACGAATTCTTGCGCCAAATCTACGTTGGAGTTCTCGAGCGTTTTAGCTTCGATCAATCCTCGACCCGCTTCTCCGGCGTTACCAATCAAAGGTTGTCCCGACAGAACAGCTTCTTTAAATTTGTTACCACCTAGCTTAAACAAACCTTCGTTGTTCTCAAATCTTGCAAGAGCCATTTGTGCTAGAGGTCTTGTTATACCGTTCGAGTAGCTGCCCGAAATTAGGCCTGTGCTATCAACGCTGAAGTTTGTAAGAGTTCCAGCTGAGTAACCATCTTGAACCTGTCTGTACACCTGGCTCTTAGAACCATATTGTGTTGTTCCTCTTAGGCCGGTTCCTTTTCGTGTGGCAATAGCGTCACCAAAATTGAAATCCATTTTTTGATTGGCACTTGCTCCACGGAAGTTGATTGTCGAATTCACAAGTTCGTCGGTATTAAGTTTACCATCGTCAGTAAATGTTAAACGACCTTCGGCAACTTGCTGTTGAATTCCGTCCTGGCCACCTTGCAACACAGAACCATCTGCAGTGGCATACCATTTCCACTCTGACTCACCAGACTTATAGAAATACATGTTCAGGTTTTGGCTAGTACCTGTTGTGTCATACACACGCGCAGAGGTGATATAATCTGCAGTTTTGTCGGCATCTTCGACTCTGAACTCAGCTGTGTTCACCGGTCTTCTGACGTCTAAGTTCGCGTCAATTTTAATTTCTTTGGTGCCCTTTGCGGGAATAGTGTTTGAACTAAACTGAACGTCCGAAAGCTCGGCTTCGGGCTTTTGAGAATCTGGATTGATTCTATAACCTTGAATCGACAAACCATCGGCCGAAGTTAATCGTCCTTTGCTATCGAATCTAAAGCTTCCATCACGAGTGTAAGCGAGTTCGCCTGAAACGTTATTTTTCATTACGAAAAATCCATCACCACGAATGGCCATGTCGGCATCTCGTTCAGAGGGTGTTAAATTTCCCTGCGAGAACAACGCTGTAACGTTATTAAGACGAACGCCTCGACCGATTTGGTTACCACCCAAAATACCTTTTAGGTTAGAAGCCACCACGTCGGCAAATTCACCTCGGCTCGCCTTAAATCCCGTTGTCGATGCGTTAGAAATATTGTCACCAATAATTCCAAGTGCCGCACCTGAAGACTGAAGTCCCGAAATACCTGTGTATAATCCTGCTAAAATACTCATTGAAAAATCCTCCCCAAAAATTAACTTCGTTTTTTTATGAATAAGGGAGAGATTTTGTGACGACTTCATTCATTCGGTCGTCTTGATCTTCAGCTCTATTCGAGAGCTGTCCAGATTCTGCTTCCCGCCCTAATTCAATTTTTTAAATCATTATTGTGCTGTCGATGTTCGTGAAAACATTTTCTTTCATCGAATCTTTATCTACAGCGGTTATTACCGTGTTATTCTTAACGCTCACTACAAAAGCCGCTTTGTCCGTAAGTATCAAACTTTCTCTAGAACCTTTTTCGCCCATCTTCTGAACTGCTTCCTGCATTTTCACAATTTCATCTGGAGTTAGCTCAATTCCACGACTTTGTAGTCGCGATTTTGCATGAGCTGAAAACTTCAGATTCTCTGTTGCTGGAAACTCTTTAGAGAGTGACTTCTCCAGTTCTTTGTCGAAGTTTGATTCTTGGGTGTGGCCTGCCTGAACGTTACTGTTAGGCTTGGTATTCGAAACCGACTGAGATGCCGTTTGAGATATTCTATCTCGCAGCTGCTCTATCGAAATCGAGCCCACCTTTAAATCTGATGACATTGATTTTCTGTTCGCCTCCTTTCTTTTCCATCATACCCTAGAAGGAATTAAATGGATCAAATCTATCTAATAAACTTTTTTGACTCCGAAGAATTTCTCCTTTGTCAAAAGATTCCTTTTCAGTCTCTTGTTGATTATTTGATTCAAGATTCGTGCCAGACGGGATTTCGCCTTTTGCCAATTTTTGTGCAGCCTGTGCCGCTGCTGGAACGGTATTTACGCCATTCGCATTCTGGCTGTTTGACGTTGTTTGCGCTTCTTTAATCATTTCCACATCTGAGAGGCCAATTTTTTGCTCGCCAACCATCAAGAAAACAGCACCTTGATTACTTGTCACCCCTGTCACTTTGCCGTCGACTCGGGTGTTCACTGTCACAGGTTTGCCTTCTAGATCCTTACCTGAAACTCGGTAACTATAACGACCCGACTCAACAGGCTGACCGGTATCTTTATTTCCGTCCCACTTAAATGCGAGATCTCCTTTTTCATGCGCACCCATCTGATAGGTTCGCACGACTTCTCCTACTCCATCTAGAATTTCGACTTTGAGTTCGTTCACGTCTTGAGGAACTTTAATATTTAATGCCGAGTGTTTTGTCTTATCGTGATAAATCACGCTTCGATCTGCAGTGATTTCTTTTCCAACCAACTGAAGCGCCGCAATCTGCATGTTACTCTGTTGTGAAATCATTTTTTCAAGATGTTTGTTAGTGTTAATTTGTTGTTCAAGTTGCGAAAACATCGCCATTTGCTGAGAAAACTGTTCATTCTTAACAGGATTCATGGGGTCCTGATACTTTAGCTGCTCCAAAAACATTTTTAGGAACGCTTCTTTACCCATCTCACCTTTTTTCTGTTCCCATATGTTTTTTTCAGTTTGAATACCAGACATGCGATTCAATTGATCTCCAATCGTTTCGCCTTTTCTATCGGTCAACTGGCCTGCCATACTTTGACGCTTAGATGTTTCGTCTACGCGTTGCTGAAGTGAATTAGCCAAATCACTTTGAATATTCATAAACTCCCCTTTTTATAAATCTACTGGCAGCAAGTGGATGACCGACTCCACTTGCCGCTCAAAGTAGACTAAGCTGATTTTCTCTGTCTAAACTGCTCTTCCCACTGCTCCATGGCACGCTCTCGTGAACTATCTCCACCAAAACCTTGCTGATTTCGAGACTGCGCCGATGTTTGCGCCTGACTAGAAGTCAACGTGTCGAATTTGGGTAGATCTAGTTTTCCGTCCCATTTTCCTTCAACCCACTGACCTAAATCCTGCGAACTCACAACGGCTTCGTTAACCTGAAAATTCTTAACTGCCTCAAAAGATCTCGCCACGTCGATTCTTGGAGAAATCTCTAAGTTTGCTCGACCGACTGAAGCTTCTATTTTCTGGCTCAGTTCGGTTTGCGATACAGCTAGTGCTTGCCTGGTAGATTCTTTTTCTGTGACAATCTTAACGTCGACTCCGCCACCTTGTTTCAAGGCTACACGAATTTCGATATTGCCAAGATTCTTTGGATTCATTTCGACTTTAAGATATCCCCCGCCCTGTTCCATAAGATTTTGCACTTTTTCAGCAACAAATCCTACGGAATGCGCACTCAATCTAGAATCTGTAGAAACGGGACCTTGTACTCTCTGTTGAACTGCATCCTGAGTCACAAATGCGGCTGCAGGAGCAAAATCAGACAACTGAGAATTTGGTTCCATTTTCTTCACAGTTTTAGTTTGCTGGTTAAGAATAAAATCTTCAGACTTCCACACTTTATTCGAGCTTTCTGATTCAGCGCTTTTCTCTGTCTTAGAAACAGTTTCGCCACGTTGATCAGTTGCTCGTTCTTGTCCTAGGCTTTCAGCTTTTGGCTCAGCCTTGATTTCGTTGTGTCGAGCATTTGCCAACATTTCGGGTTTCTTAACAGTTTCAACCTGTGACTGTTTCGATTCTGTAACCATTTCTGAAATAGGTTGTTCTTGTTGAAATGTTTCCGTCTGTGGAATTTTAAAATTCACCGCTTGTGGAATTTCATTATTAACTGCCTGACCGAGATTTTCTGATGTTGCACTTAGTGTTTGAGCCTCAAGTTTTGCAGGCGACACTTTGGGTGCCCCTTCTACAACCTTAACGGACTCGATTTCACCTGTGGCCAAACCAGCGGCCCATAATTGCACGGATTCTCCAGTGGGCTTCAAAGGTTCTTTAGCCAGCTGTCGAACTCCAGCTAAACTTAAAGACTCGCGTTCCAAAGCATCAAATGGCATCGAAGCAGAATCATACCCTTTCACAATCTCAGGATTTTTAGAAAAATCCTGTCCAACTGTTTTAGCGGGTTGTGCTTGGAGCGTTTGTAAATCGTACATTCGCTCTATTCCCTGCAATGCAATCTGAGATTCATTTGCCTGTAATACAAGTTCACTTGTTGCTTTATCTTCTATTCCTTTTAGGGATTCCTCCATAGCCTCAGAAAATTCAGGAGACTGAGAGTCGGCCAAAGAAATATCTGATACGAGATCTAGTAAGTTTTCAAAATTCTCGACTCCATCTTGAACCGGAAAGAACTGTGGGTTCTGAATCGATAAATCCGCTACAGGCATTTGCGCTATCTGCGATGTTCCCATAAAGAGACCTAATAAATTTGTATCCATACTGTTTTTACCTCCTTTCCTTAGTATCTTCCCTATTAGAAGAGTCGAATTTATTTTTGAGCTTCGACTGCTCCTTGCTCTTTTTTCGCATCATCACGGCCCGCCGGTCTGCGGGCAGCTATCAACGCATTAAGAGCTACCGCTCGGGCTGGTTCCATAGCCTCCAATACCTGAGCGACTTTTTTTTCTTTCATAGCCATCAAGAGTTCAACGGCCAAAGGTTCTTCCATCGAGGCCATAACAGTGGCCGCCTTTTTGGGAACCATTGTTTCGAATGTTTTCACCATTCGAGCTAACACTTTTTGATCTTCAATTTTGTACTTAGAACGCGATTTTTCGATTTCGCTTTGGAGTTGCTCGAGTTCAGCGACTCTGATTTTGATTCTTTCTTCTTCGACCATGAGTCGTTCTTCGAGCTGCTTAAGCCTTTTTTCTCGTTCTTCCAGATCTCGCTCTTTTTTTTCGATTGCAGTTAGCATCTCTTCTGTATCTGGAACTGGAACTCGAATACCTGATTGGGCACTGTCTTTAATGACTGGCGCTCGAGGATCGTTTGTTTGTGCGGAAATATTTTTGATTGCAACCGTTGCAACACCAACACAAAAAATACCAATCACAAATAGCGTCCAGATAGTTCTCATCTCAACTTGCGTCCTTCCAAATTAAGATTTTCTTCTTTAATCATTTTCTGCACCCAATCTTGCGACACCCATTCGTCGCTCTTCTTGGCTTCTCTAGTTCGAGCTTCGTGTTCGAACTTTTCTTTTTGTTTTTCTTTTAGCTTTTCTATTATTTTAAGCTCTCGCCCTAAATGTGCTACCCAATTTTTATGACGGTCGAGTTCTTTTTCTTCCGTCAATATTTGGTGGGTCAATATTTTGAGTTTTCTCGACTGACTGTCTACAAGATCTGCAGCTAACTGCATTTTCTCTATTGTTGATCCGGTATTGGCGTGACTTTCTTCGATCATCACACGACGTGATTCTAAACATTTTGTCATCTCGTCTGAAAGTTGGCGGATTTTAGACTCAACAGCAAACATCTCTTTCTTGGCCAAAAGAAGTCTCGTTTCTCGATATCGAATGAGAGTTTCGTAGTTGAATTTAAACTTAGCCACGGAATATTGCCTCTAGCTGTTCTAATGTTTCTTTAGTGTTTATTGTTTCGTGAGTTTTCTGTTTTAGAAACGCGATCACTTTGGGATACAGGTCAATAGCTTTATCCCACTCGGGATTATTTCCTTTTCTGTAGCCACCGATATTGATTAGGTCTTCTGCGTTTTTGTAGGTCGAAAGAACCCATCGGATTTGCCCGTTTAAATCTTTTTCTCGCTCGGAAGTGATAGCACCTGTGAGTCGGGAAATACTGGCAAGAACATCTATTGCTGGATAGTGATTTTTTTCCGCCAGGTTTCTCGAAAGCACTATGTGGCCATCCACAATAGATCTTACGGAGTCCGCAATTGGGTCGTCGAAATCATTTCCCTCAACTAGAACAGTGTATAGAGCTGTAATAGAACCGGCATCTTTTTTTGCGCCGGCTCGCTCAAGCAATCTAGGCATTTGGGCAAAAACACTTGGAGTGTACCCTTTTGAAGTTGGCGGCTCGCCCGACGCAAGACCAATTTCCCTCATAGCCATACCAAAGCGAGTGACTGAATCCATCATCAGCAACACATTTTTTCCTTGGTCCCTAAAATATTCAGCAATAGTGGTCGCAACCAAAGCGCCACGCACTTTCATTACAGGTGATTCATCGCTTGTGACTGCGATCACAATCGAGCGCTTCATACCCTCGGGGCCCAAGTCGCGCTCCAAGAATTCGGTGACTTCTCTGCCTCGTTCTCCGATTAACGCAATCACATTGATATCTGCAGTGGATTGCCGCGCAATCATACCCATCAAAACAGATTTACCAACACCAGAGGCCGCCATAATTCCCAAACGCTGGCCGCGCCCTACGGGAATAGTCGAATCAAGAGCTCTCACTCCGAGTTCTAGTTTTTTAACAATTGAAGATCTCTCGTGCGGAAGTAACGCAGGAGATTTAATGGGCCTTTGCTCGTCCGCATCCGATCTATATTTTGCAAGAGCAGCAATTTTTTCTTCTTCAGACTTTGTATGGTGGTCTTCTTCAACGACTTCGCCTATTCCGTTTAGGAGTTTCCCAATCATCCACGGGCCACAATTCACTTGAGCTACGTTTTGACTTTGCTCAATTCGCGCGCCCATCGCAATGCCTTCTACAGATTCTAGTGGCATCAAAAGAGCAGTTCTGTCTCTAAATCCTACAATTTCAGATTCGATATATCGGCCTGATTGGTGTCTGAGCCTACAAATTCCACCCACTGTGGCTCCAGGCAAAATGCCTTCAACAATAGGGCCCAAAACTTTTTTAACTCGGCCAGATTCAACATAAAGGTTTAAGAATTCAGTTCCTCGGAGTCTACGCAGTAAATCAAAATGGAACTGACTTTTTTGCTCCATTACCCATTATCTCCAGAAGCTTTCGGGGTTTCTTCTTTTTTATAAACTCCCTTTTGAACCTCGTTCTGAAGTTTCACAAACTTACTTTCGATATCTGACGCAATTTCGCCGCTAAGACTTTCAACGACACAAGAACCACGGGCCAAAGCTGCGTCCGATTCAAAAGACACACGACCCGAACGCCCCATAGCTTTTATTTCCTCGGAGATTTTATCGATAGCTTCGAACTCTGAAACCGACATACGAATCATAACGTCGTCGTCTTTTGCAATTCTACCGAGAATTTCTTGAATAGTTTTTGCTATAATTTCTGGTCGATGTTCAATTTCTGCTTGTACAATTAGTTTTGCTATTTTGAACGCCATCTCAACTAGAACAGCCTCGTATTGATCGCCCAATTGTTTCTTGGCATCGGTCAGCGTTTTTGTAGATTCTGCAAGTGACTCTATCTGAACTGCAAGTCGCGCTTTTTCTTGCTCGTATGCGTCCTTTTTTCCTTGCTCATACCCGTCTTTGTAACCTTTTTCTCGAGCTTCATCCCTTAAACCTTTAAGAGTGGCCTCGACTGTTTCGGCAACTTTTTTATCGAATCGTCTTTGCTCTTCTTCTTCTACAGACATTTGGTTTGCAACGAGTTCCGACAATACGAATCGCGCGTCTTTAGCTGTAAGTTCTTGTTTGAATGCCGACTTTATCTGTGTGTAGGTCTTTTGTTCGCCTTCTTTTAACTCTGGAAGTTTGTAAGAAGATATTTCTGCGCCCTCTGGAACCAAGGGCGCCGCTTTCATGCGCTTAATAAAAGGAGTGAATGATCCTCCGCTCATATCAAGCCGTCTCCATCACCACCACGTTCAATAAACAATTTGCCTTCTTCTTCGAGTCGGCGAGCAATTGCAACCATCTGCTGTTGAGCCGCCTCAACGTCGGAAACGCGGATAGGCCCCATGGTCTCCAAATCCGCACGCAGTAGGTCTGCGGCTCGTTTGGACATATTGCGGAATATTTTTTCTTTCACAGCGTCTGGAGCCGTTTTCAAGCTCTTCAACATAACCTCGTTTGAAACTTCCTTAAGAATAAGACCGAGACCTTTGTCGTCAACTTTAACAAGGTCGTCGAATACGAACATGAGTTTGCGAATTTCCTCTGCAAGGAGAGGATCTTTTTCTTCGACTCGAGACATAATCGATTGCTCGGCGTTTTTGTCCATGAGGTTGAACATTTCTGCCACAGGTTCCACACCACCGAGGGCTGTGGTTTCCATTGTACCCATTGTGGCCAGACCTTGTTTAAGAACCTCGTTAACGTGCTCAAGGAGATCAGGCGAAATGTAGTCCATATTCGCCATTCTAAGCACAACCTCACCCTGAATTGTTTCGGGCAATCTTTTAAGAACGTCACTTTTCTTGTCTGGCGGTAAGTGGGCCAATATCAAGGCTACAGTTTGTGGGTGTTCGTTAACCAAGTAGTTCGAAAGAGTTCGAGTATCCACCATCTCGATAGCTTCAAGAGTTCGCTGTTGAGCTTGGGCACCAGCTGCACCGAAAAGCATTTTGGCTCGCTCTTCACCCAAACTTGCTATCAGAGAATCTTTAGCCAAGTCGCCCTTGAAAATCATTTCTGATTCTTCATTGAGACTTTTATAAAAATCCTGCATCACTTCTCGAATTAGCGGAATAGCGGCTTTTTTTGTTTTCGACATAAGCGTGAGAATTCTTCTGATGTCGTTATCTTTAAGATGCTTAAGTATTGTTGAAGTCGCGTGATCACCTAAGGTATTCAGCAAAAGGGCCGCTTTCTCGGCTCCGTTGAGCTTCTGATCCGATTCTTCTTTGTCTTTTTTCTTAGGCGCCATAGACCTTATCTTCTACCCTTCTTCTGAACTTGAGGATCCGCTGATGCCAACCACTCCGAAATAATTTGCGCAGCTTTATGAGGCGAACCGTCGATAAGACCCACGATTTTCTCTTTCATGAGTTCACCTTCGGCTTTTTCCAAATCGATTGTTTCTTCAAGCAGTGGCAAGTTCGCCAAGCCAGGTAGAGCGTTGGTCACAGAATCCTGCATTTGCTCGAGTTCTTCCACTGTTTTGGGTAGTACAGCTTCGACTTTTGCAGCACTTAATCCAGTCAACCAACGTATGAATGGTCGAACAACAATTGTGAAGAACAACAACACAAACAACGCAATTGTTCCGTATCGAATCAGACTGTAAATAAGTCTTCTTCTTTCTTGCTGCGAATGGAACTGATCGGCTTTATCCATGTCTTCAGTAGCAAAATCAGTGGACTCAACAGTCACGCTATCTCGTGCCGCAATAATTCCCGCAGTATCTTTAACAAGTTTCTCGATGACTTTCTTTTTGTCTTCGCTCAAAGTCACAGGGGCAGCCGGCTCGCCTTCTTTGCCACCGGTAGCGGCAACATTGGCCGGAGTGTTGTTCACAAGAACTGCAACAGAGAGTCTCTTGATTGTTCCAAGTGCTTTTTCTTTATTTCTAATTTTTTTAGAAAGTTCAAATTGTGTGCGATCTCCGTTTTTAGCAATCGCTTGTCGTGCCTCTTGGGGTTCCGACGCGGGAGCGGGCAACGCTCCGGCGGCTCCTGCAGGATCGCCGCCTGCGATAGGTCGTGTGCTCTCTGCCGAATTTTCCTGTTTTTCTTGACTTTTAACTACAGCAGTTTCTGGATCATAAAGAGTTTCTTGCTCGTTCTCAGGATTAAAATCTAGATCAGCAGTAACTCGCGCCACCACATTGCCTTGCCCAACAATTCGACCGACGATATCTTCAATTTTCGCTTCGAGCTCTGTTTCGATCTGTTTTTGTCTCTCGAGCATTGTGGTCGACAAAGCCGAAACTGCATCGCCAGTGCGACTTAGCGCCAAGCCCGTACTATCAACGACAGTCACTCTTTCCGGGCGCAGGGCCTCAACACTAGAAGCTACAAGATTTTGAATTCCTCGAACTTCTTCTTTTGTTAGAATTTTTCCTGGGTTTAGTTCAACCACAACACTTGCTTTTGGATCTTCGGTTTGTTCCAAGAAGCTAGTTTTTGGCGGCATCGAAATATGCACAGTCGATTTTCTAACTGATTTCAGTGTATTGATTGTTCGAATCAATTCTCCCTGGAGTGCTCTTACATAATTGATTTTTTGAACATAAGAACTTGTACCGAAACTTTCTTTGTCAAATATCTCAAGACCAGGCTTGTGGCCGTCTGTTGTGCCTCTAACTGCAAGCTTCATCAAAGTGGGCTGAACCAATTCCGGTGGAATAGAAACTGTGGTTCCGTCTTTTGTCACAAGATAAGGAATGTTTTCTTCCTGTAACATTTTTACAAGGTTTATAGACTCTTCTGGTGATAAGTTTGTGTACAGTGGCGAATAAGATTTTTCGCCAACCCAAACCCCCAAAGCCAAAGTACAAAGAACCAGAACAAAGGCCACGCTCATAGCGGCAGCTTTTTTTCCTGGATTCATTTTGGCCCACTGGCCATTTAGATCTTTTAAGCTACTAACTATCGCTTGCCACATCTTCTGTCAGTCCTTCCCGTTAAACTGGCATTCTCATAATTTCTTGATAAGCCTCGACAATTTTATTTCTAAAAGCCGTGGCTGTTTTAATTGCAATGTCTGCTTTTTCAACTGCGAGCATGACTTCGTGTAATTGTATTTGCTCGCCTGCAACAAAACTTTGCGTAGCTTTGTCGGCGTCTAACTGCGCTTGGTTAACATCATAAAACATCGACTGAAGAGTTTCTGAAAATGATTTTCCGCCAGATTTGTCGACCATTTCACCGGCCATCTCGCTAGGCTTGGGTGTCGACTGGGTTCTATTTAACTGCCCCTGTCCAATTCTATCTAAAAGCGAAAAATTAAATTCAGACATAAACTATTATTGCCCAATCTCGAGGGCTTTTAGCGCCATCTGTTTAGTAGTTTGAAAAAGATTCACATTGGACTGATACGCGCGTTCAGCAGAAATCATATTCGCCATTTCGACTACGGGATTGATATTTGGAAGCTCAATATAGCCTTCGGCATCAGCGTCGGCGTGGCTTGGATTATAAACTTTTCTTGCGGGCTGAGTGTCTTCTTTGATTTCCGCGACTCTCACCTCTACATGAGGATTCGAAGCTTGATCTAGAATTTCGCCAAATTCAGGTTGCAGCGGAACACTTTCAAGAACGACATCTTTTCTCTTATAAGGGCCCGTACCGTCTGCGTTTCGAGTCGACTGAGCGTTGGCCACGTTGCTTGCAATGGCATTGAGCCTTGTGCGCTCGGCTGTCATGGCCGAACCTATCACGTCCATTGTTTTAAATACGTCGAGAGACATAAATTATCTTCCTCCCTCGCTAATGATGTATTTTTGAAGTGCCATTTTTTTATTCACAAGCTGTACTGCGGTTTGAAATCCAATCATGTTTTTTGCAATTTCAGCTTGCTCTTTGTCTGGATTAACGGTGTTTCCATTGGCATTCATTGGCGCAATGGGATCTTCATAAACATCCGCCACCACTTGATTCAGTTGATTTTGAGCAGATATTTCGGAGGCCACCTTAGTTGTGCCGGTTTGATCCGAAAGCGGTTCTAAAGCTGCGCGTAGACGTTGATCGAAATCTATTTTCTTAGCTTTGAAATCATTCACATTGGCGTTGGCCAAGTTTGAGGTATGTATTTGATGAGCCTGTGTTCTGAGGTCTAAAACTTTTTCGAGTGCCGTCAAAGTCGCGTCGGTCATTTTTTATACTCCCCCTCTACTGAGAGAAAGCATAAAACGTGCCAAGTGTTTTTTTGTCGAAATCCTATCTTAGCTGTGAGGAATTTTGACTTTTCGAGTCCATTTCTTTGACTTCGCTAGCCGAAAGTTTGCCCCAAAGTGATTCAGGCTCAGTTTGATTTGCCGTTACAAACATTCCGCGTGCTTCATTTAACTTACCGAATTGTTTAAACACTAGGCCTTTTCTATACATCAACATACCTATGGATAGTTGATACTTTTTCAATTCGGCAGGATTTTGAACTAGTAGGAAATCCAACACTGCCAAGCTTTTGTCTAAATTCTTTTCAACATCGTATCTGGCTTCGGCAAGCTTCAACAAAATTGAAAGTGGCGGAGTTTTTGACGATTCATTGTTCTCTCCTGTCAGAATCCTTTCTTTTTCACCGAACCAAACTCCCACTGTTCTCTCTAAAAGTGCCAAGTAGTTTTTTTGCTCATTCAACTTAAAAAGCGTTCTTGCGTATTTTTCTACATCTTCCCATGAGAGTCCCTCTTTTTTGTCAATGAATTCCCACGAAGTCTTAGCCACTTTGGGTTCATCTGCAAGTTCACCAAAGCGTACCCAAAGCCTGTGAGTCGAAAGATTGTTTAAAGACAAACTGTCTATTGCCATTCGAGTGGCTTCTTTATTGAGTGGATTTTCTGCCAGGATATCTGTTTCTAATTGGGCGCGGAACAATTTCCACTCGTCCTCTGGTGGATCAAAGGGCCGTAATACAACTCGACCCACTTTAGCCTTTAACAAATCGGCCTGATCTAGTGTGGCCTTAGCTTCGCGCAGAAGTCTTAGCCTTTCATAGGCTTTGGCCACACGCCAAAGAATTTCAGATCGAGTCGCCGAGAAAAAGAGCACGCTTTTTCGGCGTTCATATTCTTTCACGACCGACTGATAAGCGCCCTTAGAGATATCGCTATCCATAACACCCGCCAAAGACACAACGTTAAATTCATGCAACCAAGCTCTTAGATACGCCGTTGGCTCTTTGAACTTCACCGACTCTAGTCGCAGCCAGGCTTGTTGAGGTTCACTCACCTTTATGAAAGCTTCAGCGAGTACCAAATTTATATAGACCTCTAAGTCTTCTGCCGAAACAGAATCCCAAAAGTTTTTAGTTCCTTTGGGCAACGCCGCCTCAACAGTTCCAATAAGTCTTGGCCAGTTCGTTTTTGGTGTAGAAGCCATTTCGAGAGCGGCTTTTCTTGCCTCACACAGTTTTGCTCCAAGAGTCTCGGGCACTCTAAATATACATTCGCGCCAAGCGTTCATTACCATGTCATCGGCAGCGCCAAGGGATTTTAGCACTTCGCCGATTCGGAAAAGTACCAAGCCAACTTGGGGGTGATTGGGCGCAATGAAAATAAAAGACCTTAAGTCTTTGAGTGCATTTTGCTCTAGACCTAATCTCAAATTGGCTTCAGCTCTGTTAAAAAATACATGCGGAAACAAAGCGAGTTCGTTGGGATACCACGAACCTTCAAAAGAGAATTTTGTTAAAGTTGGAATTTGGTTAATCCCGCGAGTGTATTCCATTCTAGCTTCGGGATATTTTTCCTGCCGAATTCTAATATCACCCAATCTAAAAGCTGCAGCCGGAACAAGCCGCCTGTCGACTGAAGTATTTAAAGGTTTATCTTTTCGGCTCGAAAAAAATCTTTCAAAAGCTTTGAAAGATTCATCATACAAACCCAGCTGAAAATAGGCTTCTCCTCTTAAGTAACCTAATCTTTCTTCGGTTCTTTTTGACCAACTGTACCCCTGAGCCCAACTGAGTGTACCCGCAGCTGCATAAGACAAATTCTCGTTAAAAAGAATTCGCAGCGTTTCAAGGAGCATTCTTTCTAGGAATTCAACGCCTGGACCACCTTCGCCCGCAAAAGTTCTTAAGCCATCACGCCAAATCGAAATACCTTTGGATTGAAAGTTTTTATCCTTAAGTTCTTTCGAAAGTCTTAAATAAATAAAACCCCGCAACATCGCAAGTTGCATAGTGTTTTTAGGTATAAACTTTGCGACTTGGCTTTTTTCGAGAACTTCGAGTGCTTTTTGAGCGCGCAACCAATCCCCCTGCCTTGCAAGAAGAACAACAAAATTTAATCCATCGAGCGTTTGTTTAATTTGATTGGCATTGGGTTTGTGCGTAGCTTTTTCTAAATATAAATCTGCTTCAGTAAAATCTTTTTTAAACTCGATTTTTTCTTCTGCAAAACCCACGGGCTGATCGAGCGAAGGAAAATCAAAATACGGAAGCTCTAGTTTTCTTTTTTCAATTGGTTCGGTGGATATACCCAGCAAGGGATCCGCTTGTGGCCATCTAAATCTATCAAGCTCTGGACTATTTAAGTCGTAGGCTGTCACACTCGATCCTAAGGCTTTCTCCCATTCCATTTGATCTTCAAACACATCCAACAATGTTCCTGATAATTTCAAAGGAACCCCGGCAGATCCAGAATCGTAGTCTGTACCTGTGTTCCAATAAGGAACTTCTTTTTTTACGGGTTTTGGAGTTCGAGTAATCCAGTGATCGATAACTAAAGAATCCGAAGTTTTAAAAACCAAAGTTTTGAGCTGCGATCCAATGAACTGAGTGCCCAGTGCTGGTTTTAAATAACTCAATCGAATTTCGTAACCTTCTTTTACGGGTCTAGCTAAAGTCTCGCAGGGAAAGTAATTTTTGTTTTTGTTTTTATAAGAGGCCAGTGTTGCAGGAAGATCTTGAATCCAGCTTTCGGGGATACGCTCAAAAACCAAAACAAGGTCGTGGGTGGCTTTAGATCCGCAGTCACCGCCTTGGTTTTTGGTTTGAGAAACCTTTACCTGTGGGAGAATGTCTATAGGCCCCTTTAGGCGACTGACATTATCAAGCCTGCCGTAAAATAACTCGGCATATGTGTTTGTATTTACTAGGGTTAGCAACATTATCGACGTCAAGCCCTTAAGAATTGACGCACTGTGCCGATAAGTAGAATATGAGGAAACTCGAGCCAAAATTACCGCCGCACTGGAAACAAGTCCTGCTGCGCGACGACCGTAGCTGGTTAGAGTCTCTTTCTGAAAACGCCTACGATCTAAAAAATATTGAAAATTCGACAAACCCGATACCCCTTCTCATGGATATCGTAACATCGGTTGAATATCAGAGCCACAGCTCATTTGGG
>JACCDO010200771.1_pt1 | contig 25839 bp, 19 predicted proteins | sample 7446101 | NCBI WGS metagenome assembly JACCDO01 (sample SAMN15323440, study PRJNA562643) | freshwater metagenome | isolation source: river surface water | place: USA:Blue River Watershed | collected 2017-08-16 | reverse complement strand
TCTTTTATATAAATATTACTTTTATTCAAATTATACATTAAATGTTGCTCCTGTCGGTAGAATGTTGAAATCAATTGTAATGAATTCAGCAGTCTTCGAAGGTTGTAAGAAGATAGCTCCAGCTAAAATGTTTCTATCTATTACATCTGGTGTATTATTTGTTTCATCCATAACCACTCTGAACGCATATAAACCTTGTCTTTGTTGAACACTCTCTAAATAAGGGTTTACAGTGTTTAAGAATTTACTTCTTGTTTGTGCAGTATTTTGTTCGAATACTAAGAATCTTGATGTAGATGCAACAAACTTCTTCAAGTTAATTAACAATCTTCTTACATTGATTCTATCTAAAGCCGATGCCTTATCTTGTAAAGTTTTCTGTCCGAATGCACTAATACCTTGTCCAGGGAATGTTGCAATTGGGTTTACTTTTCCTTCGTATAATGTATCTCTTTCAGATTGCGTTAATCTATTTACTACTTGAACTGCTCCAGCAATACCACCTCTATTTAAACCTGCTGGTGCAAACCACTCAGCACCTAATCTATCGTTTTGTGCATAAGTACCTGCCATTAAAACTGAAGGTGGAACTGTCACTAATTTATTTGTATTTACATCAATTGTTTTAACCCAAGGGTAGTAAGTTCCAGCATAGTTAGTATCTTCTCCTAATGCTTGCTCAACTACTTCAGCAATTGATGCATCTGCACCGGCGAAATCAGCAATATAGAATACATCTTCTCTTGCCTCACAAACATCAATTGCCTTAGTTGTTACATAAGGATGATATTGTCTTACGATACCAGGAGTTACTAATAAATTGATATCAAATTCATCCTGATTTGAAATAGCGTTTAACGCTTTTGCGTATGCTATTGAACCACTAGATGTTGATGAACTACAATTAAATCCTTGAGTATTAGTTGCACTTATATCAACTCCTTTTTTAATTGATACAGTTGGGTCTTGTCCAGCAAATCCACCTTGCAATGCTACTACAAAGTTTCTCATTGCTAATTGGTTAGAATCAGATGTTTCAGCTGCACTTAATCCAATGTTAAATTCATTCAAAGCTCCAGCAGCACTATCTAATGCAAATATTTTATTTGAACCAGATGTTGTGTTTGCAGGAAGTGGTTTGAAATAGTTTTTATTATTTGTAATTGCGTAATCAATACCACTTGAGAAAACTGATGAACTAAATGATGCAGATGTATAAGTTACAACTGGGAATCTTGAAGGTGTTGCCACATTAAATGGAACATCGTATCCAGCGTGTGCAAATGGAATTGCAGTTAATGGATAAGTTCCCTCTTCTGCTACTTCGATTCTTACATACTTACTTCTATTTGAATAGTTACCATTTTCAGTAATTTTACCATTCTCATCGATTGTTATGGTTCTATCACCGATTCTTCTAGCGATAAAGTTAGGAGAAGCAGGATCCAATGTTAAATTATTGTATTGTTCCAATACAGTTTTTCTCTTATCGGTATCAGAGTATGCTCTAACCAATAACGAGAATGTACCATAGCTTGTTCCATCAGAAGATTTGATACTACTGATTTGTACTTTGAATCTTGTATTTTCACCTTCACCATCTGCCAAAGTATGAACTTTGAAAAGATTGTATCTTGTACCACTATAAGTTTGAGATAATACCCAAGGTGTATTTGCTTTACTATATGCAGGTGCGGCTGCAGTTCCTGTGAAATCTTGTGTAGATGCAGAAGCGAATGTTATTGTAAGAGCCGATGAACCAGTTCCAGCAAAACTTGCACTTAATGCAGAACCAGCTTCTCTGATATCGAAGAAATTATATGCGTATAACTTCTTTCCAAAGAAAGGTGATTCTCCAAATATATCATCAATTGTATTTGAATCTGATTTAATAATACTAGCACTTACCGCTGCTAATCCAGTTCCTACTGCTCTAAATGTTCCATTAGTACCACCTTGTAGTAAAGGTGCGATATCTTCTGAACTTGTTGCAGGTGCTAAAATAGCGATAGTTGTTGAGGTTGATCCAGTTGTTGCGATTACTTCATACGCATCTTCCAATGAATATCCACCCACTCCTGCCACTCTTACTACGGTCACAGCTCCAGCATCTCTAAGATAATTCTGAACTGCATAACCTGTATAATAGTCTTTAGGTGTCCCAAAGATAGCTTCATATTCAGCCTGTGTTTGGATTAATGTCGGAAGGAATGCTGGCCCTTTTTCGGTTGGCCCAACGACAGCTGCACCTATTTGTGATATACCTTGTGGTAAGAAAGAAAGGTCGTTTTCTCTCGTAAAAACACCAGGTGATACAATTTTTTCTGCCATATTAATTCTAATTTAATTTCTGAGTTATTCTTATAATAAATATTGAAACCAACAACGAAAAGTTATTCCTCTGTTGGTCTGAACTCTCCGGTATCTAAATCTATCGTACCATTACCATAAGTCTCTTTTAATTTTTGGAAAACTTCATTTTCTTTTCCTCTAAGAACTTCTAAACTTTGGTAGTAAGATAAACTTTCTCCTTCTAATTCTTTAATTTTAACCTGAATCAAACCAATGTTTGCATACAAATTTGTATATTCGCCTCTGATTTGACTGATTTCCTGTAACTCTTCTTGCGATAACTTTTTGATTTCCATTTTGTTTTTATTAGATTATAAAAATGTATATCTATAAATATTGAGTTTTTTTACATAACCCATATTTATAGAGTTTTTTCACACAAATATTTTAAGAATATATTATCCAGTCGCACTACTTCCATATCCGGTCTGCAATCCTGCAAAATTCAATCTAGCTCTAGCCCAAATAACACTTCCAGTCTTATAATCATAAGTGTTCGTACTAAATGAGCTTACAGTTGCTAAAATAGTTCCAAATCCGGAATCAGAAGCGATCTGTATATCATAAGAATAATTGGCAGTAATTGCAGTTGAGCCAGGAGAAGTTACGGCACTATTTGTTGAAAGCGTTAATCTTTTATATGTTTCACCCCCAATAGTTACCGTTGAAACTGATACGGTTGGTGTAGCTGAAATAGAATATCCTGCAAATGAGTTGGCTCCCTTATTGTGAGTTACAAATCCATTTACAATATATGTATCCACTTCTTCAACGTCAATTGATACAACTTCTATTGTAGTGTTTTGAACTTCATTTGTTAATACATTCACTTCTTCAATGCTTCCATCTAAATTTACTTTAATAAATCTATCGTTTGGTTGAACTAATCCTAATGGTTTAAATTTATAAACTTCTTCATTAATATCAAAAACCATCATAGGGTGTTCACCATTTCCTTTTACTGAACCACTATCGGTAGTTACAATATTCCATCTATCAACAAACGTATATGCTACATCTTTAACATAGGAATCAACCATAATACCACCAGGTGTATAGTATGTCCAATCATAGAAGTTGAAATCGGTAAGAGTATCAACATGAGGAGGATAGTAAGAACGAACTATATCACCTTCTACTAAATCACCTGCCTTTTTAGTTGTTCCATCCGCCATCAATACATCTTCATCTAAATGTAAACACAATCCACTCGCACCCGCATAATCATCTACATTATATACAGTTTTATCTTTTTGAGTATTATATCCAGTTGCGTGATCATTAAAGGTATCTCTAAATACAACTGATAGTGTTCTAGCAACTGGCGTAGATAATGTAGTTGAGTTTCCGATTGCGTTTGCAGTTACGGTTGGATTATATGGAGGACTTGATTGAATTGAGAATTCTGCTCCAACTGATAAAGACCAAGTAAAGTTATTAGTTACACTCCCTATTCTACTTAAAAAACGGCTACCCGCATCAGTAAATCCTAATGTATAAGTTTCACCAGTAGATTCTTTCACATAAGTAAATCCACTTATTGAATCAACGGAATCAATACCGAATTGAGACATTGCAATTGGCCCCGTTGTAGTCCCCGCTGCGGAGGAAAGTGAACTTGCTGCCGCTGCAGTAGCTACTTTAAGATTTCCCAATGAAAGGGTATTTCCGGCTGTTCTAGGCATTGTATATGTTTAATAATTTTTTTGTCCAATTTGTATCATCACTAAATTTACCTATGAGCTGAGATTTTAAAGAACTAAACTCTTCATTTTTTTCATCATAAGATAATTCTGTGATACTCCTATAAATATTTACAAATTCTCTTTTACTACTAGCTCTGAATTTATAATTTATATCAGGACACCAGTCTTCACTTAGAATAGGTAATTTTCCCCAATCTACACTTTGAAATATTGAATAACCAAATGGTTCAGCACTAAAAGCGGAATGAGAAATTCCCCAATCCATCTGATAATACTTTTCACCATATTCGCTTTCAAATTGTATCTTTTTTAATTTTGAAAAATCTAAATCCAATTCCTTTTTCCAAGTATTTTGAAAAGGTCTTATATTTGTAAACATATAACCTTCCAATCCATCCAAATAATGTGGATTTTTTCTTACTTCACATCTTGATGTAAATCCTATTTTATTTGAGTTAGATAATTCGTTGTTTTTTATGAATTTGTAATAAGAAGGTATTGAAACATAATTTTCAAATACATCTTCATATAACTCATACAATCCAACCCAAACCTTATTCTTAGCTTTAACTAAAATTTTATTTTCCCATTCTTTTGAATAGTGTGGTATCCAACCGAATTGTAAATCCGATAACCCACTCTGAACATAAACTTTTGATAAATCATTGTGTATAATATAACTCCATAATTTATCTAAGTTCTCTTCGATTAATTCTAATGGTGTATAATGAGCGTGAAGAATATTTACTCTTCTACATTCTTTAAACTTTTCCTCAAAAATATCTCTGTGATTACCATTCTCATCATTGTACCAATAGTGTTCAATTGGTATTTCAAAATTAAAATCAATCGGTTTGTTTCTATAAATAAGTAAAACCGGCTGAGTGTCTAAGTTCTTACTTATTTCACTCAACCAGTTATTTACCCAAATATCTACTCCAGTATTGATTTTACCTATTCCTGTGGTAAAATATACATCAAACATTTATTATAAACCTTTTTGTCTTTTCAAATTTTCAATTTCAACTTTCATATCGTTGATTTGAATTTGTTGTTCTTTTATACCTTCAATCAATAAAGCAACTAACTTATCGTATTTAACTGCCTTATATCCACTTTCTCTCGTCTGAACTAATTGAGGCAACACTTCTTCAATTTCCTGCGCGATAACACCCACATCGTTTCCATCATACCCATGCTCAATTTTAGTTTCTTCGTTCCAATCGAAAGTATTACCACTAATTTTGTTAATCTTATCTAATGGATTTTCAATTGGTTTGATATTATTCTTAAATCTTCTATCAGATGAAGAATACGCTACGATATCGTTTGTAGCATCTATTCTACCTGCAGTAGCAGATGCCGCCATTCCAACTCCTAATGAGTTGAATCTAACATCAGATGATGTTGCTACTGCTTGTCCGATAGAAATTGTTACCGCTCCAGTTGCTCCACTTACACTAACACCCGTACCAGCAACGTTTGAAGTTACACCGGTATTTGTAATCGTTACTGCTCCGGTAGCACCACTTACTGAAATACCTGTTCCTGCTACATTTGAAGTTACACCCGCATTTGTTAATGTTACTGAACCCCCTAAAGAAACTGCACCTCCACCACTCATACCAGTTCCCGCAGTAACTGTTACAGAAGAATTTGTAAGTTTTGCATTTGAGATTGAACCAGCCAACATTGCATCTGTCACTCCAAGATTCGCAATTGAAATTGTTCTAGTTGTTGAAATATCTCCTCCACCTGTCAATCCACTTCCTGCGGTAATTGATACTGCGGTGTGATCTACGTGTCTATTTGCCGAATATCCAGTTGTTGAATCATGTGATACTTGCGATGAACCACTAAATGCTCCAATTGCATTACCTATCGTTGCCGCAGTTATAGTTCCACCTAATGATGTCGACTGCCCTGCAATTGTTATAGAATTATTTGTCAATGCAATTGTAGGTGTTGCACCTTCACCACTATTATTAGTAAGAGTGATGTTCGTACCCGCAACTAAACTTGCAACATAATCACCGGATGTATCAGTTCCTAATGCTACTGAATTTGCTTGAATTGTAGCCACACCATTTGATGCAATTACAACATCACCACTTACATTTGAAAACACTTGTGATGATCCAGATATTACATTTTCAGCATCTAATTTGGTTTTTACTCTTGAATCTAAATAGTATTTGTTGGTAGTACCTTCAGTCAAATCATCAGTATCCACCGATGGTAAAGTAGTAATTTGTGCAGAACTAGAAATTAAAGTAGTTGTAGTTGATTTAATTGAACCTGTAATCTCTAAATTTGAATTAATAGATACTTTAGTTCCAGTATCAGTAATGTTACTATCATTTAAGTGTTCTATACCAGAACCTTTTGGAATTCTATTTTGAGTTAAATAAGTTTCACTTCCTAAACTATCAAATGTAGCTGGCCCCATCAATAAAACTGATGAGGTAATTGCAGATTGATTTTGATGAACAAATACCCATTGGTCATTCACCGAATCAAATAACATTGAACCAGAAACTTGTGGTGATGAACCACTATCAATTACCGCTAATCCACCAAATCGAACTGATGGATTAAGAGCGTTAACTGTGATAATATTATCCGCAATATTAACAATTGATGAACTAATGTTTTGTATTGAAGATGAACCTGCAACAATTAAATCTTGTGAAATATATAACGAACCGGTAATTGTTTGATTACCTTGAAATATATTACTTCCTGTTGTCGCATAACTTCCACTTACACCTTCAATAGAATTTAATCTACTATCTTGAGAAGCATTTGTTACAGCAACTGAACTACTTAATGCGTTTGGTATAGCGGCAATAGATGAACTAAATGCCGAATATCCAGTTGTATTTGAAATAGTTACCTGCGAAGAACCACTTATTACATTTTCAGCATCTAATTTACTTTTAATAGTAGTATTGATAGATGATGTGAATGAGTTTAATGAAGCAGTTGATGTATGAATAGCATTGATATTTGCAGTATTAGATGCAGTATAGGAATTTAAACTTCCAGTTGATGTATGTATTGCACTAATGTTTGTATCATTAGATGCGGTATATGAATTCAACGAAGAAGTTGCAGTAAATAATGCAGTATTTCTACTATCTTGAGATGCGGTATATGAATTTAAACTTCCACTCGCAGTTTCTAATGCACCCAATCTATTATTTTGAGTTGTGTTTGTAGAATCGTTTGAAGCGGTGTAAGTATTTAAACTACCAGTTGTGTTTTCAATTGTGTTTAATCTAACATTTTGCTCATTTTGTGCAGTTGTTTGGGATGCAGTAAATGAATTTATACTTGCACTAGAATTTTCTAAACTATCTAATCTGCCATCGTGACTATCATGCGTCGATGCATTTGAAGCGGTAAATATATAAAATTCTTGCCCCAGCAATATTTTATCTTCAGCTCCCGCTGCCCCAGCTTTCCAAACATCATTTGTAGTATCCCAGAATAAAGAACCTGAAGTAGTAGTACCACCAGTCGCATCTCTAACAATTATACCTCCATTTGTAGCACCTGTTCCATTAAGTGAAATAATATTATCACCAATATCTACGGTTGTAGAGTTGATTGTAGTTGTAGTTCCTTTAACTAAAAGGTCACCCTTAATTGTTAGGTTAGAACCTGTTAATTGAATCGCCGATGCAACTGATGAAGAGAATGATATTAAACTACCACTCGTAGTTTCCAAAGAATTCAATCTTCCCTCAGCAGATGCAGTATGTGTGTTTAAACTACCGGTAGATGTTTCAATCGCATTTAATCTACTATTTTGAGTATTATTAGTAGTATTATTAGAAGCGGTGTATGTGTTAATAGATCCAGAATATGTATGGAACGATTCTTCTAAACTTGCACTTTTTGTTTCCAATGCTCCAACTCTTCCATTTAAAGAAGCGGTTGTAGTTTGAATACTATCTAATCTACTATTAACAGATGCACTATAATAAGCAGCAGTTCCTAAACCTGCAACAGTCGAACCACTTAATTCACCAGATGTTTTAAAATCACCACTTGCGTTAGAAGATAAAGTTCCTACAACTGTATTTGTACCTGGATCAACAAACTTAATTGAGCCGGTTGAAACGTATATATCTTTCCAAATTTTAGTTGAACTTCCTAAATCAAATGTATTAGTAATAGATGGTATAAGAGATGAACTTAAATTTGCATTTACAGCAACGGTGTCAGAAGTTTGGTCGCCAATTGTGATATTACCTCCTAATGTAAGGTTTCCTTTAATTTCAGCATTTGATGTTATATGCAAAGTTGATGCTGATACAAATGTGGAAGCAGAAACGCTTAAAACATTTAGTGCGGAAGAATCTCCCACTGTTGCTAAAGTTATATCACCACTAGCTCCCCCAACTTGTAGAGTTCCTAATGAGGTGTTTACATACGGTTCACCATAAGCTAATGAACCTGATTTATCTGCTGTCGAACCTCTTCTAAATTTAAGTGCCATCTATTTTGTATTTATTTCTTTTATATTATATAAATATATTTTTTGTAACTATTCCTTTTAATTATCTAATTGTTTCCAAGAGTTTCCATTCCAACCATAGAAATGAAAATCAGTTGTATTAAAATATAACGAACCCGATTGAGGTGATGATGGAGCGGATGAATGATTTGGTAAAGTAATCATCGAACCATTTCCATTAAATTTTAACGAACCAGTTATGGTGTAAGAACCTGTCAATTGAGTTGAATTTTTCCAAACACTTCCACTCTTTACCAATAAATCTCCATAAGAAGAATTGGTTGAAGTATCTATTACATTATGCAATTCTTCTAATTCTGCGCCATTATCAATTCTTACATAAATTGAACCATTATTTAGTTGAGGCCTTAATACTTCTCCTAATCTTACACTATGAGAAGGAGGTGTTGGGGTAGTTGTCGTAAATGCACCATTAGCTCCCAAATAAAGAAGTTGCCCTGCTACCATTCCATCGGTATTCACTCCAACTAAAATTCCTTCGGTGATTACATTTCCGAATGAATCATTTGGTATAGTTTCAGTAGCTATACCTAATGTATTAGCTGAGTTCATTTCAGAATCCCAACTAGCGGTTACAATTAAAGGATTATCACCAACTGAACCGGTGATTCTTACCACCATTCCTTTGTTTATTTGATATCCACTGCTATTTTTTACATAAACATCAGTTTGAGCGGTTCTAAATGAGAATGATGATGTAGGAACTTGCTGAGATGCGCTATACGCTTCTAAAATATCAAGTCTACCATCTAATGAACTTGTAGCAGTATTTAATGAGTTTAATCTACTATCAACTGATTGAGAATAATTCATTACATTCCCAATACCAACAATACTTCCGCTATATCCAGCTGATGTTACCAATCCTTGTTGCTCATCATCTGCGATAATAATTAATCCATTATTTGTAGGAAGTAATTGTGTATCCCCCTCAGCATTTCCAAACCAAGCAATTAAACCTGCTGGATCTCCTACTAATTGTTCGTTTCTAAAATCAATTAGATAATCGGTTGATGCAGTTTGGAAATCATTTATAGGAGTATAATCTGGAATGTTAAAATCCCAATTATTATCGGGTAAACCATCATCTACATTTAAATTTGTAAGCCCAGATCCATCTCCTTTGAACGAACCGGTAAAAAATGATGCGGTTACATTATTATCTACTATTAAATTAAGAAGTGAGGCTTCCGAACCACTTACTATGACTTTTTTCCAATTTGGCATCTAACACTATAATTTGAAAGGTTAGTATCGTTGGAAAAAGGGTTCGATAGAATATAAGAATGACACACTATGGGTATTCCCCCAAATGAGTCTTTTAAATAAATCTTTTTTCTATCGCGGTTGGTAACAATCACATCGACTGCCCACTTCCCTTTCGGGCCAACAATATCAACAATAAATATTAGAATTATTTATTAAAGAAAAAAACAATAACCTTTTGGTTATTGTTTCTTCTCTAAATATCTTTTTTGTAATTTTAAAATGATACTGTAAATAATTTCTAATTCAGTACCCTTAAATGTTGAGTTTTTAATTAGATTGAAGAGATACTCAAACTCTTCTATTGTTAAATCAACTCCACCATTTTGTTTTGGTTTTTTTGGTTCAACAACTTGTTCTTCTTGTGGGTGTACTTCTTCTTTTTTTGTTTCTAATTCAGTAGGTACAACCTTTTGGTTTTTTGTAAAAATTCCCATAACCTATTTTAATTATTATTAAACGTATATATAAATTTCACCACTTTCAACTCTTATATTTCCTACTTTTTGATACGCAGGAATATCAGATGTAATTACCGATGCCACAAATGCATCTGGTGCAAATGATGTTGCATTGTGTGCTAAAGATCCAGTGAAACCCCATCTACTTTGCCCTGCATCCCACGCATACGCTGAACCACTCTGTCCACCTTGATCAACTATAATACCCGCTTCCGCTGGTGCACTTGTCGAACCACTATTTAAAAGAATAAATTTATCTTCAACTGCTAAATTGGTTACATTTAGATAGGTTAAATCACCATCAACTGTTAAATCACCAGAAACACTTAAATTACCTGGCATACTAACATTTGCACCACTTAATGTAATCGCAGTTGCATTAGTACTAGATTTAATATCATTACCACCTACGGTTAAATCGCCAACAACTTTTACATTTTCACCATCTAAAGTTAATGCAGTTGCAGTTGATGAACTAATGTCATTTCCATCAACTTTAATATCCCCCGCAAAAGTAGTTAATGTATTAGCAGTTAAAGTAATATTAGTTGCACCAGTTGATGATTTAATATCATTACCTGTTACTTGCAAATCTCCTCTTACTTCAACATCAGAACCATTTAATTCTATTGCAGTTGCAGTAGATGAACTAATCGTATTACCACCGATTGTGATATCACCCGTAATTACAGGATTATTTACTAATCCAATTGTTACGGTTTGACCGCTAACAGTTGTATCAATTTCATTACTCGCACCAGTAATTGTTAAATTTTGAGTTTTAAGCGATACCGTGCCGGTTGATGAATCCGAACCAGTAATACCTAATGTGGATACCAATCCTGTCAAACCACTACCTTCACCGACAAATGAACCGGTAAACGAACCGGATAATACGGTGTTTGTTTGATCTGTTCCTATTTTATTGTATCCGCTTGCACCAACAACTACCGCTAATGATGCCGATACGGTGTTTAGTTCAGCTACCGAACCGGATACTATGACTTTTTTCCAAACTGCCATTTTCTTTTATTTACTTTTATTTTTGGGGTCTTCTATAACACGTATAAATATATAATAAATACGATTTAACTAAAACCTAAATAAAATTCATTTGAAGAAGAATAAATTAATCCACCCGCTATTGCTAATGGGTTATTTTTAGCTTCCATAATTAAACTTCCACTTAATATAACATCTCCATTTTTAAATATCGTTGTTTGCTTATTAGCATAATCACCGAAAGAATTTCCAATTACTAATTGAGAATCTGAGCTTTGAGATGTACTTAATTTTCCAAATACTAACTCACTACCGCTTACTATTTGTCCAAATACTAAAGATGCACTAACTGAACCAGTTACCCAAAGTTTTCCAGTATCATCTAATTTTAATAAATCGCTTCCTGCATCAAATATTCTAAATGAAGTTGATCCACTACTTACTGATGCGGTTGTGTCACCATTTGCAATTAAAGAAAGTGCATCCGATGCATTATATACCAATTCTTCCCAACCACTTGCATTAGTCGAATTGGAAGTATCTTTTAATACCCAAAGAGTATTATTATCTTGCTGATAAACAATTAAACCCTCATAAATATTAGCAGCGGATAACGCATAACGGGCTGCCTCACTCGCTAAACTAAATCTAGCATCTACGGGCTCGTTGTTTGTTATATTAAATCCACTAGGTAATATAATTGCCATTTCTACCTTTTATTTTTATGTTAATACATAAGTGATACTGCTCCCAGCACCACCTGCTTGCAATGTTGTTGTTTTGTAAACTTTATACTGTCCCACAGTCGATACTGAGAACGAACCTAATACACCAAACCCACTTGTTGTAATATTTGATAAATTAGATAACGAACTATTAAATACGATATAGTGGTATTTATCACCTGTCCAAGTTATTGTTACTGATTGACCAGATGCAGTTGTTGTTCCTTTTGCAATAGTTCCTATCGTTCCACCTATACTTGTATCCCATGCCGCTAAATCCTCTAACTGTGCTGATGTGAACGATGAGTTACTACTCGCTCCATATCTCAAACTTCGAATCTTAGTATAAGTAGTTGTTGATGTAGAAGTTGTTGTCAAATCAGGATTATTATCACCGGTTGGAGATGCATAATTTGCAGTAGCGGTTATACTAATTGATGTGGAGCCTGTTGCCGAACCAGTAACATAATATGGTGAACTTACATTTGTTGTCACACTTGTCAAATTCCAACTATTTGATGGATTTGCAGATGAAGATGTGAATGAAATACTACCAGTAGCACCCTGCTCAATTTGATTTGAACTATACCCTAATTGAACATTCGGTGTTGCAGTTAATGTTGGTGAAGCCGGATTTGATTTTGATACGGTACCAGTTGTAGTAGTAGATGTTTGATAAATACTCCCATCCAACGGAGAACTCGCGGTATATTCTAATCTATATGTATGAGAACCAGATGTTGTAACTGAATGTGATAATGATGTCCCACTTCCGACTTGAGTTAATAAAGATGTTCCCTCATAAAGAGATGCGCTTACTAAACTATAACCTCCATTATTCCAACTACCATTTATTGTATAAGCATCAGTTACTCTATTAAATCTATCAGTTAAAAATCCACTTAAAGAAGCAGCTATCGAAGATGGGAGAGTTGGTGTTCCAAAAATGAATTTTAATGTTCCAGCGGTAAAAGTAACAGCTACATTACTATCAAAATCGGCTACTTCTATACCTGTCAAATTTTGAATACTATTTGTTACATATTGAATATATCCACTACTTGCCGATAAACTATTTAATCTATTATCAACCGATGATGAATATGTTCCCAAATCCCCTAACCCAACAAACGAACTTGCGCTTACACTCCCACTTATTGTAAGAGAACCGGTAAATTGATGTGTATCATCTGATGTATCACCTGTTTTTGTAGAACCAGATGAATATATAATTGATGATGTTACATAATTAATTTGCAATTCATTTGCAGTAATTCTTCCACTTACATTTATATTTCCGGTTACGGATTGATTTCCTATAAATGTATTAGAACCCGTTGTTGCATATACAGCTTCAATGCTATCTAATCTATTATCCACCGATTGAGATAAACTCATTATAGAAGATGATAGAGAAGAAGATAGTGTTATTATTCTATTATCAATCGATGATGATAATGAATCAATCGATGATGATAATGAAGATGATAATAAACTGATTGAACCTGATAATGAACCAGATAATGTGTTTATTGATGCAGATAAAGAAGCTGATAAAGTTAATACTCTATTATCAAAAGAAGCTGATAATGAACCAATAGAAGAAGATATAGATGCACTAACATACGCTTCGGATGCTGATAAAGATGCGCTTACTGCCGCTAATTCAATATCAGTTGCAAACGTTGTATCTAAAGAAGAACTGAAATATTCTAAATTATCTAATCTACTATCTAATGATGTAGAAACTATTGTATAAGAAGAAGTAAATGAATTAAAAGTAGAACGAATACTTCCACTTTCAACTTCTAACGAACCAACTCTACTACCAATACCCGTTCCACCACCTCCAATTGAAGTTTCTAAACTATCTAATCTTACATTTTGCGCTAAATCAGTTACCGCAATTGATGCGCTTAAAACTCCAATAGAAGAACTAACAGATGAACTTAGCGATGTTAATTGAGTATCAGTTGCAAAAGTTGCATCTAATGAAGAACTAAAAGTTTCTAATGAATCTAATCTTGCATTTAAAGAAGCGGATACCGTATTAAATCCCTCACCCCTAGCACCTTGAGGCCCAGCAGCAATTACTTTTACTATTCTAGATCCTTCTACTGGCTCAGAAATTACAACTGAATTTGCTTCACTATTTATGATTACTTTATTACTAGCCATTATTAAATTCTAGTTACTTCTTTTCTATTGGTAATTACACCCTCTAATAATCTGTAAACTTCATCTCCACTATATAATTCTATATCATAGTATGCTTCTTCAAATGTAAAATCAGCAGTAGTATCCGCATCAAAATATACTCCTATTTGACCTAAGGATGCGGCAGAACCACTTCCCACACTTCCAGTCCCTGCACTTCCAGTAAACCATAAATAACTTCCCGTTCTCTCCGCAGAAGAAGTTATATCAGTTAAAGTAGCGTATAAAGTGTTTGAATTATCAGCATAATCGGAACGAATTTGCATTTTCATATTATATCCCTGCAAATCAATCGCTGAACCCGATGCATCAGTATATTCGATGGAAAATCGATAAGTTGCTCCCTGCTCTATTGAAAATGAATATTTACCCGCTGCCATTTGAATTAATAAATTATTTAGTGTTTAACTACTATAAATATGAGAAAGAGGATATATTAAATATATTTACTTTCCTGCTTCTAATTTATTAATTCTTTCCTCTAATTTTTCAATCGTGGTTTGTTGTTCTTTGATTGCTTCTATAAGGAGTGCAGTAAGTTTATCGTATTTAACAGCTTTGTATCCACTATCTCTTGTCTGAACTAATTCCGGAACCACTGCCTCTATTTCTTGCGCAATTACACCAACATCATGTCCCTCATATCCATGCTCTAAATTTGGAATCCAATCAAATTCATATCCACCGATTTCTTTGATTTTTTGAATCGGAGAACCAATTCTTACAATATTTGTTTTAAATCTTTTATCGGATGAAGAGTACGCCACAATATCATTAGTAGCATCTATTCTTCCGGCAGTTGCACTCGCAGCCATTCCAACTCCTAATGAATTGAATCTAACATCTGAAGTGGTTAATATAGATTGATTTATATATGTACCAAATCCAGTTGTTGATGCAATTGAAACTTGTGAAGATCCACTAACTACACCATCGGTATTTAATTTATTTTTTATAGTAGTATTAATCGATGATGTAAAGTTGTTTAAACTACTTGTAGAAGTGTTTATTGCACTAATAGTTGTATTATTAGATGCGGTATAAGAATTTAAACTTCCAGTTGATGTATGTATTGCACTTATATTAATATTATTAGATGCAGTATAAGAATTTATACTTGCAGTATAAGTGTATAAAGAACTGAAATTAGTATTATTAGATGCAGTATAAGAATTCAAACTTGCAGTTGAAGTATGAATTGCATTTATATTAGCAGTATTCGATGAAGTATATGCACTTAAATTAGCTATTACACTATTATTAGATGCAGTATATGAATTTAATGATGATGTTGAAGTGTGTATTGCACTTATATTAACATCATTAGATGCAGTATATGAATTTAGTGATGATGTTGCAGTATGTATTGAACTTATTTTACCATCGGTTGAAGATGTATATGAGTTCAACGTTCCTCTCAATGCAGTTACATCAGCATCAGTTGCATAAGTTGTATCGATTGATGCAGTAAATGATTCTATTGCATTTAATCTATTAATAGCCGAAGCACTAAATGTATTTAAACTTCCTGTTGAAGTGTGAATTTCTGATATTTTTCCGTCAGTAGATGAAGTGTAAGTATTTAGTGTACCTCTTAATGCACTTACATCCGCATCGGTTGCGTAAGTAGTATCAATTGAAGATGTAAATGATTCTAACGCATTTAATCTACCATTCGCAGATGATGTGTATGAATTTAATGCACCTTCTAATATAATTTTTTCTTCGCTACCATTTATGCCGGCCTTCCAATAATCAGAAGTTACATCCCACAATAATGAACCAGATGTTGTTGAACCACCAACTGCATCTCTTACAATTAAACCTGCATTAGATGAACCACCTGCATTTAATGAAATGATATTATCATCTAATTGAATTGTAGTTGAATTAATTGTAGTAGTTGTTCCTTTTACTAATAAATCACCCTTAACAGTTACCGATGAACCTGTCAACTCAATTGCAGATTTAAGAGAAGATGTGTAAGAATGAATTGAAGTTAATCTATTTTCAACTGATGCCGTATAGATTTCAACTGATGCACTATAATTTTCAAATGTAAATGCATCTAAGAATCCAGTACCCGCAACGAATTGATTTATTCTACTATTAAAAGATGCTGATACCTGACTAAATGATGCGGTAATTGAGGATGCTGATGCAAATAAACTTGCAGTAGCAGTATTCAACGAAGAAGTAGTTGCCTCTAATGCACTTAATCTATTATTTTGAGTAGTGTTAGTAGTATTATTAGAAGCAGTATATGAGTGTAAAGAACCAGTATATGCCCCAAATTCTATTTCAGAAACAAATGTATTATCTAAAGATGAACTAAAGGATTCTAATGCTCCTACTCTAGTGTTAAATGATGAACTTGCAACAGTGAAAGAAGCAGTATGAGAATTAAAATCGTTTCTTATACTACCACTTTCAGTTTCAATTGCGGATAATCTAGAGTTAGCAGAAGAAGTATATGAATTGTAAGTTGTTCTAACACTTCCACTTTCAGTTTCTAATGAATTTAATCTTCCATTAGCGGATGCTGTATAAGAATTATAAGTCGTTCTTACACTACCACTTTCAGTTTCCAATGAACCTATTCTACCATCAAATGAAGCAGTTGTTGATTCAATTGAATTTAATCTCTGATTTGTAGATGCGGTATAAGAATTTATAGAACCACTGTAAGAATGAAAACTTTCACTTTGAGCTTCTAAATTTTGTGTTCTACTATTAATAGATGAACTAAAAGTGTTATATCGATTTTCTAAAATTATTTGTTCTTCAGCTCCATTAGCACCCGCTTTCCAATAATCATTTGTAGTATCCCATAGTAAAGATCCAGATGCAGTTGTACCACCAGTTGCATCTCTTACTATAATACCTCCATTCGTTGCCGCAGTACCATTTAGGGAAATAATATTATCCCCAATATCTACGGTTGTTGAATTAATTGTTGTTGTAGTTCCCCTAACTAATAAGTTTCCTTTAACAGTTAAATGTGAACCTGTTAATTCTATTGCATTATCTAATGATGAAGTATAATTAGTTAAATTACCTAATATAGCATTACTAGATGCGGTATAAGAGTTTAAACTACTTGTAGATGTATGAATTGCACTAATGTTTGTGTTATTAGATGCGGTATATGAATATAAACTAGATGTAGCTGCACTTACTGATGAACTAAATGAATTCAAACTTCCAGTTGATGTATGAATAGCATTTATATTTAATGTATTCGAACTTGTATAAGAATTCAGAGATGCAGTTGCAGTAAATAACGCAGTATTCTTACTATCTTGCGAAGATGTATAAGAATTTAAACTACTTGTAGAAGTATGAATTGCACTAATATTTGTGTTATTAGATGCAGTATATGAATTGATACTTGCCGAAAATGATTGTAATGCCAATAATCTCCCAGCGTGGGTTGATAAAATACCTTCATTTGCTTGAATTCTTGATTCGTGATCAGATGCAGTTGCAAATAATCTTGTAATGTTAGTATCATTTGATGCCGTGTAAGAATTAATACTTCCACTTGTGTTTTCTAATGAATTTAACTTAGAATTTTGAGTTGTGTTTGTATTATCATTAGATGCAGTATATGAGTATAAACTTGAAGTTGCTGCATTTAAACTTGCAAATGAAGATGAAATATTTGATATATTTCCTAAATTTTCAATATGGTCTATTGATGCACTTTGAACAAATAATTTTCTCCATTTGTAAGCAGAAGAACCAATATCATAAAGAGTTGATTGATCAGGTGTTAATGACCCACTTAAAGTTGCAACAACAGTAATAATATCAGATGTCTGATCACCAATTTTTATATTTCCACTTACAAAAACATTTCCGGCAAAATATGCATTTGAAGCACTTATATCCCCAGTCAAAGATAATGAACCTGAGTTAGCCAAAGAACCACTCCATTTAGAAGATGAGGTTTTTCCGGTATTTAATTTTACCAAAGTAATTTCTTCACTACCACTAGCTCCAAAAACTATACTCTGACTATCTGCGTTCAAGTAAGGTTCTCCATAAGCTAAAGTTCCTTTAGCACTACTACCACCTCTTCTTATTTGGAAAGTTGCCATTTAATGTTTTTATTGTTGAATTCTTTAATAAATATAAAGGTTGAAAAATAATAATATTTATTATCCAATTTTTGTTATTTGTATGTATCCCAAACCTGAATTATATGACCCAATGTTTGTTATAGAACTTCCACTATATGTATTTAATCCATCATATTTTCCATCGGATGTTGCAACATTTGAAAGACTAGAAGTAAGATAAGACCCACCACCTCCTCCTCCATCGGATTGAGGAGTTCCGTTTCCATAAGCTCCACCTCCACCAGAGTATCCTCCGCCACCTCCACCAACAATTATACCATTACCTCCACCACCGCCACCAAAACCACCAGCGCTACCTGCGTATGTAGATGGCAATCCCCATGTTGAACCTTCTTGACCACCCTTTGAACCACTTATAAATGAATATCCACCCTCACCATAAGTTGATCCATTATATGGTTTTGTAAATCCACCTGCTCCATTTTCTCCATTTCCGTTAAATCCACCACCACCTCCACCATCATAACCATTCAATGATGCTACTGATGCTGAATTTATATGGGAACGACCTCCCAAACTCCCAGTTCCACCAGTTGCCCCTCTTACTGATGCTGAACCATTTGGTGAAGTTGTTCCATTTTTTCCTGTAAAAACAGTTGCCGAATAAACACTATATTTACCAGTTCCACCTCCACCACCAGCTATTATTAAAGGTGTAGTTACTGAACCTGAAAGTGTTACGAATGAACCACCTCCACCACCATATCCTTGATAAGTTGCATATGAATTTGCATTTGCACCATTTGCATCAGTATATTGACCTACAACCATTATAAGTTTTTGCCCTTGTGCCAAAAGAATATCTGCTTTTATTATTGCACCATTTCCCCAGGTAAGAGATGCAGAATACGAAGTTGATGTTCCACTTCTTGCTCCAGCTGCTTCAATTCTATATGTCGCTGTTTGAGGAACTGTCCATATTTGATACCCTAAAAATGCGCCGGTTGTAAAATAAGTTGAATTAGAAAAATAACTACCTGATGTAGAACCGGTATATGCAGCCAATAATCTAGATCCCGATGGCCCGTTTGAACCACTCACTCCCGCAGATGTAAATCTAAAAGATGTGAATGGATATAATTCAGTTGGGCCGATTGTTACTCCGTTTAAAAATGTTATTGCCATATTTTAACCTATATATGTTACCCCCCAAGTATCGTTTCCATCAAATTGAATTGTACCAACTGCCACCTTTGCTTCTAATGTATCGTTTGCAGCTAATTTGAAAATACCACTAACTCCAAAATGAGTTGCTCCAGTATTAGTTGAAGTTTCCCACATAAGTTGAACAATGTTTGTATTTTTATAAACAATAACTTGCATTTGAGAATTTACATTACCAACTCTACCATTAAAATATACTTGATACAAACCCGCTAATGGTGCGGTAAATCTACCATTTGTATTACTATAATAACCACCTTCATTGTAATCAATAGTTGTTAATGAACCACTTAATCCAGTCACCGCTGTAATATTAGTTGAGCCCGCACCAATTACTCTAAATGCAGGTCTATTTGGCATTGTGATAGAACCGCTTTGAATGGTCATTGAACCCGATAAGGTAACAGAACCTGTAATTTCTACTAATCCATTATTTTGAACAAATAAATTACTTCCACTGCTTAAATAAAGTGAAGAACTATTTGCGGATATGGATGAACTAATTGTTGTAAGAGAGGTAACAGTTAATGAACCTGTTATAGTTTGATTATCTTTAAATTGATTTGAACCCGTTGTTGCATAAGAACCAGTCTTTCCATTCAAAGAAGCAGTAGTTGAATTTACACTAGCGGTAAACGTATTAATTGAACTACTAAACGTATTTACACTAGAAGTATAAGAATTAATTGAACTTGTGTAAGTTCTAATTGAACTACTAAAACTATTTAAAGAAGAAGTGGATGTATTAATACTTGCACTATATGAATTGAATGTACTCGATGAAAGGAACATACTTACATCGGTGCTACCACCTCCTCCTGCTGAATTAATTCTACTATTTACCGATGAACTAAACTCAGTAAACCCTTCTACCGATGATGATAAAACATTACTACTATTTAATACTTGAGAACTTCCACTAACTAATCCAGCTGGTAATTGGACAGATGAACTATATATTCCACTTCCATTTAATATTTGAGAACTACCACTTATTACTCCTTCCGCACTCAATCTAGTTTTAATCGTTGTATTGATTGATGATGTAAATGAGTTTAAAGATTCGGTTGTTGTATTAACACTACTACTAAATGTATTAAATATTGAAGATGATAGGAAAGGTGTTACAACCGGTAAATTTGCAGTTAGAGCAAAAGAACCAGTTTCACTTTCAGTAATCCAACTTCCACTAACACTTTCAATTTGATTTAATCTACTTACCAAACTTGCAGTTGAAATACTTGCAGTATATGTGTTAAATGAAGATGTAGTTACTAACGAAGATGTATCAATATTTAATACTGAAGATGTAGTCGCGTATCCTAATCCACTAATTTGTGATGATCCAGAAATTAATCCAGCAGGTAATTGAGAACTGCCACTTATTACACCATTCGTTGCTTGAATTGAACCACTTATATAATCAACTCTCAATCTATTAGTAGATGGATTATATAATATGTTTGATAAATTATCTGTATAGGTTTGTAAATATCCATTTGAACCACTCGCCACAAATACCAATGAAAATTCACCATTTGTCGATGAGTTTTGTGTATTTACTAAATTCGAATATCCAACGAACATAGATGATGTAAGTGAATTTCTTACAAATGATCCAGTTAATTGAATAGATGAACTATAAACACCACTTAATGATGAAGTAAACGTATTAAACGAAGATGTAGTTACTAATGAAGATGTATCAATGTTTAATACAGAACTCGTTGTAGCAAATCCTAATTCTACTATTCTCCCACTTCCACTAATTAATCCATTTGGAAGCGATGTTAAAAAACTTCCAGTTTCCGCTTCAGTTATAAATGAAGAGGTTTGTGAAGATAATATATAAGAACCAGTTTGTCCACCTAATGTACTCCATTTGGATTCGTTTGATGAGGTGTAACTATTAAAAGTTGATGCACTTAAAAAAGGAGTTATACTAATTTCTTCTAACACATCTAATCTACTATCAATCGATGAACTATGGTTTACATAAGAAGATGTAAATGTATTAAATGTAGAACTACTTAAAAAAGGTGTTACATTAATTAATTCTAAATTATCAATTCTACTATCAAAACTACTACTATCAGTTTTGTAAGATGATGTAAAAGTATTAAAAGAAGAACTTAATAATAAAGAAGATGTATTAACACTTTGAACCGATGCAGTATAAGCCTCAAAAGATGATGTTGATAATTTACTATTAACAGATAATATTGAAGAACTTGCAAAAGCATTTAATGAAGATGTAATTGATGATGCACTTTGTAATAATTCAATTTCAGTTGCAAAGGTTACATCAATACTCGCACTAACAAATTCAACAATTCTTTTTAGTGTTACCTTTTGTGTTTCATTATTATCAACTACTGGTAATATACTGCTAGTAGTTAATTGAGAAATAGTACCTAATGCTGATATTTTTGGCATTTTATTCTGCTATTAATTCATTACCATCTTCAGTTTGCAAAGGAGTTCCGAATACATCTTCTGATTCAGTTTCAATTTTATCACCTAATACTTGACTTCCAAATTTCTCCAATGGTTTTTCTAATGATGTGGTTAATCTTCCATTTAAATCATAACCAACTCCACCTTGCAATAACACTTCATTTGTAACTACAACTTTTCTAATACTAAATCCTTTTTGGGTAGTAGGTTGATTATCAAATCTCTTAGGTAATAAGTATGCATTAACTGTCAAAGTACAAGTTGTTCTTATTATTCTTTCTGAACCTGCTCCTACATCTTGTTGATTATCAAAATTTCCAACAACTACTCTAAATTTATATTTACCATCTTCTCCCCAATATGCTCCATCCGCATATTGAAATTGTTCTATGATTTTATTATTATGCTCGGTATATCCTGTCCAAAACATAACCTCATAAGTTAAGGTTACATAATTTGGCATTCTCACATCATAAGCCTCAAATCTTCTTTTGAAATCAGGGTTTAATAGCGAGAATCTATCGTATGCATGTTTTTGTGAATATTTTTTTACAGTAGGATATGTTACTCTCTGGTCTTTTAAAAATCTCATTGAATCATTTGTTTCAATGGAATTTCTCTTAAACATTATAATTGGTAATTGAATTTTACCTAATTTATCTTTTAAATATCCATCTCTTTGAGCAGATTTCCATCTTTCAGCGTTTCCATAAACTAATGGGACATTTATCTTATTACCATTTTGTTCTAATTTTGGTATTAAATGCTGTTCCATATAGTTTGCAATAATGGTATCAACATCCAATAAGGATATTTCCAACATTTTGGATTCATCTTGCTTAACTATTTTTGAAAATTCTTTATCTGCCATTATCTAACTATTTCCTCTAAATTAATAGATGTGTTTCTTGTTAAGAATGTTTCACATATAACTGAGAATTTACTACCGCCCTGTCCACCAATCCACTGGTCTTCGTTTACATTTGATACCTCATAATACGAACCATCTAAGTAAATATAATCTCCAATTTCAGGATAAAAATCTTTTTCAATAAGAGTATGGCGATTAAATCTAAATCTACTATTTCTACTTGCATCTGAACCAAACCCTTCGTAGTTCGCTTCAGTTGGATCTCTTTCTATTACACAAGTTGTTTCCATTCCTCTGTAATACTTTTTATTGAGAGATTCACCATACAGATTATATGCGGTTTCTAACACATTTACTTTGAACAGCGTTACCAATGTTTCGATAACATCATCAACCAATTCAGTTGAAATCTGCTCAAAAAATTTAATATCTCTAGCTGAATTAAAACGGGGCATATTATCCTATATAAATTGATAGTGGAACTTTTTGTAACATCTCTAAGTGTTGTTGAGCTTCGGCCGCCTTATTTTCAAATTGAGTTTTTCTACTTACTTCTTCTAAGTTTTCTCTCAATTGTGTAATAAGATTTTCCTTTTCAGTTGTTGCCTCTGCTCTAAGTTGCGCACCATCCAAAGTGGTTTCTCCACCAGGTATAGGAATAGTATTATATTTCTCTCTGATAGCACCTAATAGTTCTTTGGATAGGGCTAATGTATATTTTCTTATCCATTGTCTTCCAACATCATTAATCTTTCTGTATGGTATAAAACTATATCTAATGTTTGAATAATCGGATACTACATTTGGAGTTGTTGTTATAGAATTTTTCTCAAAATCCTTTTTAACATAATATTCAAAAAATATATTATAGTCAGCAGTTGGTACAGGAAATATTTGTAATTTATTGTTTACTATATTAAATGTATGTGCTGATTTTCTAATTTGGTCATTAAATTCAATTGCCTGAATTCTTAAAAGGTCTTCATAGAATGGCATCAATACGAATTGGGTAGCAGTACTGAATGAACTAAATCCGAACTCCTGAGTGATGTTCAAAGTACCCATACCACTAATAGAATACGGATCAAAGAATCTAGATAAAGCAGGTTTTGGTTCGAAATAAACTTTTGTTATTTCAATTCTACTTCCACTTTCATGTGTATCTGCAAAATCTTTTAAGTCATAAGATTGTGTGTTCGCACTCGCTGAAACTGAACCTCTTTTAATATCAGTTCTTCCACCCACTCCTGCTAATGTACCATACGCATCACTTATTCTTACAATAGTTGGTACAAATGAACCATCAACTAATTGACCTGTGTAATTTGTGGATGTACTTTGACCTGCTACAATTGAAAGATTATTCCTTATATTAAATTGATTTACTTGCGCAGAATATTCCGATACTCCTTCTTCAAAACAAGCAAAAAATTGTTCATCGATTAACTCAACATCTATAATTGGATAACCTAATCTTCTTGCACACCATAATGCAACCTTCGGAGCATCTTCTCCAAATATACTATCATCATCATAAATTCCGAATGGAGTTTGTCCAGATTCAAATGATGATGATCCAGGATAGTGATTTATTGTTGAGTTTACGGACATTTAATTTATATTTGCGGTTAAGCCAAATTAACCAATTTATATTTTGTTGAATATAACAGCTTTACTACATTATCCAATTCATTTTGTATCCAACTTTCTTTTAAATTTTCAGCTTTTCTTTCCAATTTTAAGAATGTTATCAACTTATCAAAATATGCAATGATGTTTTCTTTTGATGCATTGTTATCTAATCCACTCACTTGCTTATATTGAATTAATCCAAATTGGCCCTGATACGCTTCAATCAATCCATCTATAAGTGGAACTATTTCAGTATAATACTCTTCTAATGCTTTGTGAATTGCAAAAGAACCTGGCCCCGTTACTCTTGTATGAAATTCGTGAGCCTGTGTTCTACTATGTAAAAATATTGATGCTAATTGTTCCATTTTTAAGTTTATGGTTTTTTATATCTATAAATATCATTTTTGAATTAAAAAAGAATTCGGGAATATCTGAACTCTATCTTCTGAAATTCTCTCTTTTTCAATCAATTCATTCATAGCTCTCAAAACCGATGGGTACGCATCTATATCATCACCTCCCATATATCCTCCTTTTTGAACTCTACTCCACCAATTATCCATATCCAATTTTACTATTTCATAATTATGGTCTCCATCTATATAAACGAATTTGAGAGATTCTTCATCATACCATTTCCATAACCATCTACTATCTCCTATCATTAGATTGATGTACTCCTCAACACCACATAATCGATAATGTGCTTTTATCAATTCATCAATTGGAATGTTTGTAAGTTCTTTTGAAAATCTATACTCATAAAAAGATGTTGGATGATCACCCCTCCTCACATCCGCATCTATTTGCCAAAGAGAATCTATGGTATCAAAGTTTATTTTTTTACCACTTTCCTTTATTAAGGATGCCATAAAGATTGTTGATTGACCGAAGAACGTACCTATTTCTACAATAGAATCACCATCTTCTAATTTATCAATTATGATTTTGTAAATATCTTCTGCACAACCTATCCATCCTGGAACGTCTTCGTAAGTCTTAATCTTTCCGATTTCGTACTTATCTTTTATTGTATGTAACCTCATAATTTTAAATATAAAAAGACATAAAAAAGAGGGTGATTTCTCACCCCCTAATTTATTCTAATATGTTAGAATTTAATTAACTGAATCCGAAGATTACAAGTTAGCTAAATCTTTAACATAAATCTTACCATAGAATTCTGGTCTTACGATCTTCTTAGCGTATCTTGTCATAACACCTCTTCTTGGAGTGAAGTTATCTGGGTCATACACTAATGGAGTCATAATCAATGGTACATACGGAGCATA
>JACCDO010018525.1_pt1 | contig 25840 bp, 25 predicted proteins | sample 7446101 | NCBI WGS metagenome assembly JACCDO01 (sample SAMN15323440, study PRJNA562643) | freshwater metagenome | isolation source: river surface water | place: USA:Blue River Watershed | collected 2017-08-16 | reverse complement strand
GGAGAAATAAATGCCTACCCCAACTAAAGGTGCCCGCCTCGGCGGAAGCCCAGCTCACCAACGATTGATTTTGGCAAACCTTGCTACTCAGTTGTTCCAGCATGGTCGCATCACCACCACTGAAGCAAAAGCAAAGCGCTTGCGTCCATACGCGGAGAAGTTGATCACCCAAGGTAAGCGCGGAGATCTACATGCTCGTCGTAACGCTGGCAAAGTAATTCGTGACAAAGGTGTTCTACACATTTTGTTCACCGAAATCGGCCCACGTTTTGCAAACCGCAATGGTGGATACACACGTATCACCAAGATCAACCCACGCCCAGGCGACAACGCACCAATGGCAGTAATCGAACTTTGCGAACCATTGGCTGAACAAGTTGTAGCTGAAGCAACCGCTGCTACTAAGAAGGCTGCAAAAGCACCTGCGAAGAAAGCAGAACCAAAGGTTGAAGCACCCGTCGCTGAAGAAGTGGCTGTTGAAGAGACAGTCGTTGAAGCAGAAGAAGTTGCCACACCGGTTGAAGAAGAAGTTACCGAAGCTGCAGCAGAAGCTGATGGCGATGAGGAAACTCCTAAGGCATAATGCAAATTAGCTTGATGCACAATGAACCCCCAGCCCTTCCGGGCAGGGGGTTCATTCGTCTGCGCATCGATTTGTCTTACGACGGAACGATGTTTGCAGGGTGGGCATCACAACCAAAACTGCGCACTGTGCAAGGTGAAGTTGAAAAAGCATTACAAACAGCTTTTCACTTGAAAGAAACAGTCAACACAATTGTTGGTGGCCGAACAGATGCGGGAGTTCACGCACGTGGCCAAGTTATTCACGCTGATGTTCCAGAATCTGTTTTGAAAGAGGACTTCGGCAAAATTGCATACAGCCTTAATGGTTTATTAGATGCTGATGTGCGGATTCTTGATTTAATTCAAGCGCCGTATGGATTTGATGCTCGCTTTTCGGCAATTGCCCGCCGATACTCATATTCGTTTAGTGATGGTGCTCCAGATCCGCTGTATCGACACTTTGTAGTTCCGTCATGGCGCAAGCTTGATGTGGATGCAATGAATCACGCCAGTGAAAAATTACTCGGCTTAAATGATTTCACAGCATTTTGTAAACGTACCCAATTTGGTACCTCGATTCGCACTCTGACTCAGTTTGATTGGCGGCACACCGACTTTGGCGTGATGGCAACACTTGAGGCTGACGCATTCTGCTATTCAATGGTGCGATCAATTGTCGGATGTGTGCTTTCGGTTGGTGAAGGAAAGCGCGATATTGATTATCCGAAACAAGTTTTAGACACAAAAGCTCGGCAGGATGAAGTCGTCACAATGCCAGCGCACGGATTGGTACTTGAGAAAATAATCTATCCAGCAAATGATGAACTAATGGCGCGTCAGGAAGTAACTAGAGCACGACGCGATTCGGCAGAAGTGGATAACTAATGCCGCATATTGATGTACAGCACGTCACCTATGCATTGCCAGATGGACGTGTACTACTCGACGACGTAAGTTTTCGAGTTGGAGATGGCTCGGTCGCTGCATTAGTTGGTGCAAACGGTTGTGGAAAATCCACATTGATGAAATTTGTTTCAGGTGAATGGTCGCCACATGAAGGTTCAATAGTTTGTAGTGGTTCAGTGGCGGTAATGCCACAGTTCATTGGTCATATGACCGACGGCACAGTTCGAGATCTTTTGCTAACTGTCGCACCAGAGCGAATTCGCAAAGCTGCGAGAGAACTGAGCGAAACCGAACTCCTAATGATGGATGATGACAGCGAAAAGAACAGCGTGCGTTACGCACAGGCGATTGCGGACTGGGCAGAAGTTGGCGGCTATGACATCGAAGTTGTCTGGGATGTTTGCACGATGGCTGCGATGGGACAAGAGTTTTCAAAAGTTGAATACCGAGACGTTGGAACTCTTTCAGGTGGCGAACAAAAGCGCTTAGTTCTCGAAGCACTATTTCGTGGCCCAGATGAGATCTTGTTGCTTGATGAACCGGACAACTACTTGGATGTGCCTGGAAAACGCTGGCTCGAAAATAAACTGCGTGAATCATCAAAAACTGTTCTGTTAATCAGTCACGATCGCGAATTGTTAGCTGCAGCAGCAACTCACATTGTGGCTGTTGAATTAGGCGCTGCTGGAAACACAGTGTGGGTGCATGGTGGAAGCTTCCGCACTTTCCACGATGCGCGACGCGATCGGTTTGCTCGTTTAGAAGAACTGAAGCTTCGCTGGGATGAAAAACATCAGCAACTAAAAGACTTGGTGCAAACTCTGAAAGTTAAAGCTGCATTCAACGACGGAATGTCATCTCGTTATCGCGCTGCCTGCACACGATTAGAAAAGTTTGAACTAGCGGGACCGCCACAAGCGATTCCAATCGAACAGAACTTGAAGATGCGACTCAAAGGTGGCAGGACTGGAAAGCGCGCCGTAGTTTGCGAGCAACTAGAACTTACAAACCTCACCAAACCGTTTGATGAAGAGATTTGGTTCGGCGAGCGCATCGCAGTGCTTGGTGGAAACGGAACTGGTAAATCACACTTCCTTCGTTTGCTAGCACTTGGTGGCAGTGATCCAGAAGTTGAACACCGTCCTGTAGGCGACTTAGTAATTGAGCCAGTGAAACACACTGGAAGTGCAAAACTTGGTGCACGTGTGGTTCCAGGTTGGTTTGCCCAAACACATGTGCGTCCAGATTTACAAGGCAGAACTTTGCTCGAGATTTTGCACCGCGGTGACGAACGTCGCGCCGGCATGCCACAAGAACCAGCAGCACGTGCATTAGATAGATACGAACTTGCGTATGCAGGGGAGCAGAAGTTTGAAACTCTTTCTGGTGGACAACAAGCTCGCTTTCAAATTCTTTTACTCGAATTAAGTGGCTGCACTTTGCTTTTATTGGACGAACCAACCGACAACCTTGATTTAGCTAGCGCCGATGCACTTCAAAAAGGTTTGGACGGTTTCGAAGGAACTGTGATTGCGGTCACCCACGATCGCTGGTTTGCGGATTCTTTTGACCGCTTCGTGATTTTCTCGGCCGATAAAACAGTTTTTGCGAGCGACGAGCCGGTTTGGCAAGGTCGCGGTTAGCTCAAAAGTGGCTCAGAATCCCCTCAATTTACTCACAGTTTGTGAGTGAAATAGCCGTTTTGACCCGCCCGCCCTCGTGCGGGTAACCTGCGCACCCTGTGAAAGCACGGATTATCGTGCTCGAACTTCCAAACAACTACGAACGAAGGTTTTTGCTGTGCGTACTTTTCAGCCAAAAGCGGATCAAGTCGAACGCACTTGGTACATCATTGATGCCCAAGATATCGTTTTGGGTCGCCTCGCAACACAAGCTGCTACCTTGCTACGCGGCAAGCACAAGCCGACATTCGCACCACACGTTGACACCGGTGACTTCGTAATCGTCATCAACGCTGAAAAGGTTTCTCTTTCAGGTGCAAAGTTGACCGATAAATTTGATTACCGCCACTCAGGTCAGCCTGGTGGTTTGACTGCTACTTCATACGCAGACTTGTTGAAGAACAATCCACGTCGTGCAATTGAAAAAGCAGTTAAAGGCATGTTGCCACACAACCGTCTTGGTCGTCAGCAGATCACCAAGCTAAAGGTGTATGCAGGACCAGAACATCCACACGCATCACAAAAGCCTGTCCCATTCAACATCACGCAGGTTGCACAGTAATAACAGTCGCAACCGCGATTGTGTGAAAGGAAAAAAGTGACTGAAGTCGCTGAGGTTTACACCAGTGAGACTGCTGCTCCGGCAAAAGCATCTCGCTCAGTAAAGGCTGTACCAAGCAATGCAACTGGCCGTCGCAAAGAAGCAGTCGCACGTGTGCGCTTGGTTCCAGGCACCGGTCGTTGGGTTATCAATGGTCGCGACCTTGCTAACTACTTCCCAAACAAAGTTCACCAACAATCAGTAAACGATCCATTCAAACTTGCAGGTCTTGAAGGCAAGTTCGATGTTTTCGCAACCATGTCAGGTGGCGGCGTTTCTGGTCAAGCAGGTGCACTGCGTCTAGGAATCGCACGCGCTCTTAACGAGATCGATCGCGAAGCACTTCGCCCAGGTCTTAAGAAGGCTGGCTTCCTAACCCGCGATGCACGCGCTAAGGAACGTAAGAAGTACGGTTTGAAGAAAGCTCGTAAGGCTTCTCAGTACTCAAAGCGTTAATCCGCTCTTACACAAAACCCTCGCATTGCGGGGGTTTTGTTTTATCCGCACAAGGTTAGGCTTTCGCACCTATGGGTCGTTTATTTGGAACAGATGGCGTACGCGGTCGCGCAAACGTCGATTTAACTGCAGAGCTTGCACTTGATTTATCTGTTGCCGCTGCTCACGTCCTTGGCGATGCTGGGGAATTTTCCGGGCATCGACCAGTTGCAATTGTCGGTCAAGATTCCCGTGCCAGCGGTGAATTTTTACAAGCCGCAGTAGTTGCAGGACTTGCGAGTGCTGGCGTAGATGTTAAGTTGGTTGGAATTGCGCCAACGCCAGCGATTGCATTTTTAGTTGCCCAAACTGGAGCTGATTTAGGTGTAATGCTCTCGGCAAGCCACAACCCAATGCCTGACAATGGAATTAAGTTTTTTGCGCGAGGTGGCGTGAAGCTGGCAGATGAAGTTGAAGATCAAATCGAATCTCGAATCGGCGAAGACTGGTCGCGCCCAATCGGTAGTGATGTTGGTCGAGTGATTGATTCCCCAGAACTTCTTGAACTTTACATTCAGCATGTAGTTTCAACATCCGAACAATCACTAGCAGGATTAAAAGTTGTGGTTGATGCAGCAAATGGTGCTGCTTCTTTTGTTGCTCCGGAAATCTATCGCCGGGCAGGTGCAGAAGTCGTTGCAATTCACTGCTCGCCAAATGGAACCAACATCAATGACAATTGTGGTTCTACACATATGGAAGATTTGCAAGCCGCAGTTGTTAAACAAAAAGCAGATATCGGTGTTGCGCATGATGGAGATGCTGATCGATTCCTGGCAGTTGATGCAAACGGTGAGATTGTCGATGGCGATCAAATCATGGCGATTTTGGCAATTGCAAAACGGGATGCTGGCTCGCTCAAAGCAAACACTGTGGTTTCAACTGTGATGGCGAATCTTGGTTTCAAAATTGCAATGCAAAACGAAAAAATTAAAGTGATTGAAACTGCTGTTGGTGATCGTTATGTCCTAGAAGCAATGCGCGACGGTGGATTCAATTTTGGTGGCGAACAAAGTGGCCACGTAATTCTTAGTGAGTTTGCAACCACTGGAGATGGCGCACTCACCGCATTGCAACTTATGGCAAGAATGGCACAGTCCAAAAAATCCTTGTCTGATTTAGCTTCGGTGATGACAAAACTTCCACAAGTTCTTATCAATGTAAAGAATGTCGACAAAACCGCCGTTGATACAAATGCCAATGTGCAAGCAGTAGTAAAAGAAGTTGAATATTTGCTTGGGAACTCAGGCAGAGTGCTTTTGCGGCCAAGCGGCACTGAACCAGTTGTGCGGGTGATGGTTGAAGCCACCACAAAGGAAATTGCACAAACACAAGCCCAACTCATTGTTGATGTTGTGGCAAAAGAACTCGCACTCTAAAACAAATTACAATCCCGCTTGTGTGCGGAATCGTCGGATATGTAGGAAAGCAATCAGCCCTTGATGTAATTGTGGCTGGATTACGCCGACTTGAGTATCGCGGTTATGACTCTGCAGGTGTTGCGGTAGTCGCAAATGGAATTATCGAGACTCGCAAAAAAGCTGGCAAACTAGTAAATCTAGAAAACGAAATTGATTCATCCCCGTTGGCGCAATCTCACACGGGAATTGGGCATACTCGCTGGGCGACACATGGCGGTCCGACAGATCGAAATGCCCACCCTCATTTGTCCGAAGACAACAAAGTTGCGGTGATTCACAACGGCATCATCGAGAATTTCAGTGAACTGCGCGCTGAACTAATTGCTGCAGGTGTTCAGCTACAAAGTGATACCGATACTGAAGTTGTTGCACATTTGCTTTCTTCAATTCTGCCTAGTGTCAATAATGATTTGGCAGAGGCCATGCGAAAGACTTGCATTCGACTTCGTGGTGCGTTCACATTGGTCGCCGCGCACGCGGATCTACCGGACTTAGTAGTCGGTGCGCGCCGCAACTCACCGCTTGTTGTAGGTCGCGGCGAAAACGAGAACTTCCTTGCATCAGATGTTTCGGCATTCATCGCTCACACCCGAAATGCAATCGAACTTGGCCAAGATCAAGTGGTTGAGCTCAGGGCTGATTCAATTCGAGTGACTGATTTTGCAGGTACAGAAGTTGCTGTTACCGAGTACGAAGTGACTTGGGATGCAGCTGCGGCTGAAAAAGGTGGCTTTGATACTTTCATGCTGAAAGAAATTGCCGAACAACCAAAAGCAGTTTCCGACACTTTACTTGGCCGAATCAAAAACAATCGAGTTGAACTCGATGAAATGAAGTTCAGCGCAGATGAACTTCGTTCGGTTGACAAAATCATCATCACAGCTTGTGGAACTGCGTATCACTCAGGATTGATTGCGAAGTATGCAATCGAAAGATGGACCAGAGTTCCATGCGAAGTTGAACTTGCAAGTGAATTTAGATACCGCGATCCAATCTTGAACAAGAACACATTGGTAATTGCAATCTCGCAATCAGGTGAAACCATGGACACCCTGATGGCAATCAGATATGCGAAAGAACAGGGAAGCCGTGTGCTTTCAATCTGCAACACCCAAGGCTCAACAATGCCGCGCGAGAGCGATGCGGTGATTTACACCCATGCAGGTCCTGAAATTGCGGTTGCATCGACCAAAGCTTTCTTGACTCAGGTGATTGCGGTTTACATGTTCGCCCTTTTCTTAGCTCAGATTCGTGGCTCAGATCTTGATTTGGAAGCACTCGTTGCAGAAGTTGCGGACATGTCTGCAAAAGTTGACTTGGTGCTCGACACTATGCAACCAGTTCGTGAATTAGCCAAGCAATACGTAGATGCAAATTCGGTTTTGTTTATTGGCCGTCACGTTGGATACCCCGTAGCACTTGAAGGCGCGTTGAAACTCAAAGAACTTGCCTACATGCATGCCGAAGGTTTCGCTGCAGGTGAGTTGAAGCACGGTCCAATCGCTTTACTAGAAGATGGACTTCCAGTTTTTGTGATCGTGCCTTCGCCAACGGATTCACCAGTCCTGCACGAAAAGATTGTTTCAAACATTCAAGAAGTTAGAGCTCGAGGTGCGCACACAATTGTGGTCGCGCAAGAAGGTGATGAATCGGTGGTTCCGTTTGCACACCACATCATTCGAATTCCACAATGTCCATCTCTGTTGCAACCAGTTGTTGCAACTGTTCCACTTCAAGTTTTCGCCTGCGAGATGGCGACCTTAAAAGGTTATGACGTTGATCAACCTCGCAATCTTGCAAAGTCTGTGACGGTGGAATAGTGATTGTTGGTATTGGTGTAGATGTGGTTGAGATTGCAAGATTTGAATCTTTGATGCAGCGCCAACCAACATTTTTATCCCGCGTATTAACTGAATCAGAAATACATCATCGGGATGGTTCGATTCGTAGCGCCGCATCACTCGCTGCAAGATTTGCGGCAAAAGAAGCGGTCGCGAAATCACTTGGCGGCCCAGCAGGACTCAGTTGGCACGATGTGGTTGTGCATACCGACTTGTCTGGCAAACCAACCCTCGAAATAACTGGAGCCGCACTTCAACTTGCCAACTCCATGTCGGTGTCTCGATGGCACATCTCGCTCACGCATGATGGTGGGCACTCAATCGCATACGTGATAGCCGAGTCCTAAGCGCGAGTTTCGCTTACCTTGCCAAAAACGGCAGAATTGGACTCATGGCTACCGTCCGATCCAAGCGCGCAACTGCCCGAGTAAATCTGGCCGCGATTGAGCACAACATCAAGGTTTTGAAAGAAACCGCAGGTGTGCCAGTGCTCGCGGTGGTGAAGGCGGATGGGTATGGACACGGTGCGGTTCCGGTGGCTTTGGCGGCTAAATCTGCAGGGGCTGATTGGCTTGGAGTTGCTTTTCTAGACGAGGCTTTTGAACTTCGAAACAACAATGTGCCTGGACCAATATTGACTTGGCTCCTTGACGATTCAGACAATTTTGCTGAGGCACTTGATCTGGACATTGATCTGTCGGTCACGTCTATCGAAATACTTCGAAAAATAAGTGTGCTTGCCAAACAACGCGGCATGAATGCAAAAGTGCATGTGGAAGTGGATACTGGCCTTTCACGCGCAGGTGTTGCGATTGCTGACTATGACAATTTCTTTGCGACTTTCAAGAACTTTGAAAATGTGGAACTGATTTCAATCTGGTCACACCTTGCATGTGCCGACGAACCAAATCATCCAGCTAACGAAATGCAGTTTAAGAATTATGAACTTGCACTCGCAGTTGCTGCATCACATGGTTTAGCGCCAAAAATTCGTCACCTTGCAAATAGTGCGGGCTCGCTGGCACATCCAAAACTTCGGTATGACATGGTGCGTTGCGGAATCGCAACTTACGGAGTAGCACCAGGCGGAGATCTAAATGACGCAAAACAATTTAACCTCAAAGGTGCAATGACGGTTGTCTCAAATATTTCAAGTGTAAGAAAATTAAAGGCTGGCGACGGGGTTTCGTATTCATTTAAATGGACGGCCTCGAGGCCAACTACAGTGGGACTCATTCCAATTGGATATGCCGATGGTGTGATGCGGCACATTTCCAAAACTGGTTGTGTAACTTATAAAGGTAAGCAATATCCCATTGTTGGAACTGTGTGTATGGATCAATTCGTGGTTGATTTTGGTGATACGGAAATTTCGGTTGGTGAAGAAGTTATTTTGTTTGGTGAAGGTGGACTTTCAGCACACACTTGGGCGCAACAAGTCGATGCAATTGGCTATGAACTTGTTACCAGACTGGGCAGTCGTATCGAACGCGAATACGTAGACGGTGTGCAATGAGTGCAATAGCTAAGGGTGGGAAAGCACTCGTGCTGGGCACTTTGGCGGCCGCCTTCGGAGTTGGCGCAGTTGCAGGTGTTGTTGCCGAACGCGCTTTGATTGGTCGAAATCTTCGCCGCACTCCAGGTGCGAGTGAGCCATACGGGAGTTTGCATTCTGCGGGAATCGAAGTTGTCGCGACCGATGGCGTGAAGCTCAACGCCGAAGTTGATGAGGCCTTTGATAATCAAAACGACGTCACAATAATTTTTGCACACGGTTATGCGCTGCGGATGGATGAATTTCATTACCAGCGAAGAGACTTGCGGCATTTGGCCCGAATGGCTTTCTTCGATCAACGCGGTCATGGAAAGTCTGAGCATGGAACACGTGAAAGCCACAACATCTGGCAACTTGGCCATGATCTAAATTCGATAATCGAGAGAGTTGCTCCAAGCGGCAACATCGTTTTGGTTGGTCATTCAATGGGGGGAATGAGCATCCAAGCGCTTGCGAAATCAAACCCAGATTTATTCGGCAGCCGAATCAAAGCTGTCGTGTTGGTTTCAACAAGTTCAGGTGGAGTAACTCAAGCGCCGCTTGGTTTGCCAGATTCTGTCGGCAAATTTATTCAAGGGCTTGCGCCGGGTGTCGCAAGCGTTTTGGCCGGCCAGCAGAATTTTGTTGATAAGTCTCGCGAAGCTGGCAGCGATCTAACTTTGTTGCTTACTCGCAGATACTCTTTTGGTTCAGAAGTCCCAGTTGAGCTCACTGAATTTGTTGCAGAAATGCATGGGCAAACTTCAATTGATGTGATCGGTGATTTCTTAAACGCGATTGCGGATTTTGATAGTAAAGAACTTCTATCGTTATTCGGCAAGGTTTCTACAACCGTAGTTGCCGCAAAAGAAGATCTTTTAACTCCAGTTTCACATAGTCATGAAATCGCAAACGCAATTGCGAATTCGGAACTTATTGAGCTTGCTGATACCGGCCACATGTTGCCTTTAGAGCGTTATGTTGAATTGAATGAAATTATCACAAAGGTTGTTGCAAAAGTGAGAGCGAACGCGTGACCACTTTTAATTGCTCTACACCGGATTCAACTCATGAGCTCGGAGCGCAACTTGGTAGACATCTACTTGCGGGAGATGTTTTGATCCTTGATGGTCCGTTAGGTGCAGGGAAAACTACTTTCACACAAGGAATCGCAGAGGGTTTGAACGTACGCGGCCCAATCACCAGCCCAACATTTGTAATTTATCGAATCCACCCAAACTTAAAAAGCGGCCCTTCACTAATTCATCTAGATGCCTATCGACTTGATTCTTTGGCTGAAGTGGATGACCTTGATATTGATTCAAACTTGTTTAATGCAGTGCTAGTTGCCGAATGGGGAAGCGGAAAACTAGAAAACATCGCAGACGAGTATTTGGTGGTTAAGTTTATTCGCCATGATGATGACACTCGTAGCATCACATTCGTACCGAATGGCAATCGGTGGGACGACATACTTAAAAGCGGGATGTCATGAAAATTCTGGCCCTCGACACCAGTACATCTCGTGTCACTGTTGCATTACTTGATGGTGAAAAAGTGTTTTCACAAAAAACCGGCAGCGAATTAACAGGTGCACAATTTCATGGCGAGCTTTTAGTTGATCTAGTTAGTGAAGTGCTCGAAGGCGTAATTCCAGAACGAATTGCAGTTGGTATTGGGCCAGGGCCATACACCGGATTAAGAGTTGGCATCACAACCGCTGAAGTTCTGGCTACCGCTTGGGAAATTGATGTCGTAGGAGTCCCGACGTTTGCCGCTTTGGCAAATGGACACATTCGACGAGGTGGCAATAAAGGCACTGCAATCTTGGATGTGAAGCGAAAAGAAATTGCCTGCCAAGATTTTGATGCGAATGGAAAATTACTTGGAGAACCTTCTTTGATTCACATCAAAGACTTCGAAGCCGAAAACTTTTCAAATTTGGTTGGCCCCGCATTCGTTACCCAAACTTTGATTTCACCTTTGGTTAAAGACTCAAGTCCTGTTGATGCAATTGACATTGCAATTCTAGGCCAAAGAGAAATACCAAAACCATTCAAACCACTTTATTTGCGCCAGCCAGATGCTGCTGAACCAAAACCAGCAAAGTTGGTGAGCAATGACTGAGATTCAGATTATGCAGAACTGGCATTTACCTTCTGTGATGGAAATTGAAAAAGATCTGTTTGGAAAAGAAGCTTGGAGTAAATCCGTTTTTCAAAGTGAACTTGATCTAGTTCCGGATCAACGAATGTATTGGGTCTCGCTGGAAGATAGCAAAGTCACGGGCTACAGCGGAGTAGCGGTGATTGATGATTTCGCTGACGTTGCCACCGTCGCGGTATCTAAATCACATCAACGTCAAGGAATTGGCGCAGTTTTATTTCAAAAGATTCTCGATTATGCAATCGAAAATCATGCCAACCGAATACTTCTAGAAGTGCGCACGAATAATGAAGTTGCAATTGAGATGTATAAAAAGTACGGCTTCCAGATTGTGGCCGAGAGACCAAACTATTACGGCCCGTCATTGGATGCGTATGTAATGGAGTTGGTGGTGAAAGATGTCTGAACCGCTTGTGCTCGGAATTGAAACCTCCTGCGATGAAACTGGTGTCGGAATTGTCCGCGGTCATACTTTGGTAGCGGACGCAGTTGCAAGCAGTGTCGAATCCCACGCGCGATATGGCGGAGTTGTTCCGGAAGTTGCATCTCGTGCGCATTTAGAAGCCATGGTTCCAACGATTCAGCGAGCTTGTAAAGATGCTGGAATCAAACTAAAGGATGTTGATGCAATTGCAGTAACAGCTGGACCAGGATTAGTTGGCGCACTACTAGTCGGAGTCGCTGCCGCAAAAGCTCTTGCGTACGCGCTTGATAAACCAATCTATGGTGTGAATCATTTAGCATCGCACGTGGCGGTAGACACTTTGGAACACGGTCCACTTCCACAACCTGCAATTGCTATGTTGGTAAGCGGCGGGCATTCATCAATTTTGCACGTGCCAGATCTTGCTAGGGAAGTTGTGTCACTTGGCGCGACCATGGATGACGCCGCGGGCGAAGCATTCGACAAAGTGGCAAGAGTTTTAGGTTTGCCATTCCCTGGCGGACCCGAAATAGATCGGATTGCAAAGTCAGGAAATGCAGAAGCAATTGATTTCCCACGAGGCCTGACCTCAAAGCATGATTCTCAAGGTCATGAATTCGATTTTTCTTTTTCTGGCATCAAAACAGCTGTTGCAAGATTTGTGGAATCTGAAAACCGAAAAGGTAATTCGATAAACATCGCTGATGTTGCAGCAAGTTTTCAAGAAGCCGTAACAGATGTACTTAGTGCTAAAGCAATTGCTGCATGCAAAAAGCATGGTGTTGAACATTTGATTCTTGGCGGTGGTGTGGCTGCAAACTCGCGACTTCGTTATTTAGTTGAAACTCGCGCAGAAAAAGCTGGAGTTAAAGTTCGAATTCCACGTCCGGGCCTATGTACTGATAATGGCGCGATGGTGGCAGCCCTGGGATCGATTATGGTCGCAAGCGGAGTTATTCCAAGCCCAAGCCAATTTGGCGCTGATTCTTCTTTGCCTGTTGAGCAAATAAGTTATTAACTAGATGTGCGTTGGGTCAAGATCGCTGTGGTCTTGTCTCCGATGCGGGCTAGAAGCAAGCAAACTAGTTTGTCGCCAGCTAGCCCTTTCTTCAATTGCTTCGATAGTTCATCCACATCTCCGCGATATCCGCGTGCAATAACTTGTACGTCATACGCTTTGTGAGATTTCAATGCTTGAGCGATTTTCTTCTCATCGAACTCAAAAGTTTCAAGGACTTCGTAGGTTGTGAAAAGAGCTGAATCGATTGGCTCGGTGTCTAGTGATAGAAAACCAAGATGTTCGTCAATTCGGTGCGATTTAGTTTTAGCAGCCAGCTGTTGTACAAGCCCGGCTCTTGTTACTGCCGGTGATGCATCAAGCACATATTTGCCAATCGGACCGACAGCATCGGAAGATAAGTCCGCATCTGAAATTTCTTCAAAATCCCCAAACCGATTAATTGTGATTGCAGATTTTCCTGGCTTAATTCCAAACCCCTCAAACCAGACACTTGCTTCAACTAGTGAACCTCGGATTGCAAACCAGTAGGTGTGCGAATCATTTGGCAACAAATCGTGACTAATTCCTGGAGCCACTTTTGCAATTAGTTTTGGTTTTGTTTTTGCAGTTTCTAAAACCCAATCCCAAGAAGGCGACCAATCGCTGGGATTAGTTACACGGTTGCCAGAATTACCTGCAATATTTCTAGCTGCATTCGCATCTCGTCTTGCAGGATCTACAAAAACACTTTCAACTTTTTCAAATACTGCATTTAGGTATTCGGTATCGGTGACCACATCGAATCGATGTACCTCATCACCTTTTAGATTTTTTTGCGCGATTGCGTGAACTTCAACATCCCGCTCAACCGAAATGACCGAAAGCCCAGCCTGGGCAAACGAAGCCGATTCGAAGCCGAGTCCGCAACCTAGGTCAGCAATTGAGCAGATGCCCAAACCTTTTAGTTTCTGACTCCGCCAGGTGCGGACAAGGGGATGGGTGGCCTGTTCGATCCCATCTCGGGTCAACAGCCATTTTGGCGCTTCACCCCAGCGCACAACTAGCCGGTTTCTAAGTTCTGCCTGCAAGGCGCAGGCGGTGCGGTAGCTGGCCGGAAGAGAGAAGCGTCTGTCCAGTTCGGCTGCCAATTTGAGGGGGTCAGTGCCCGTTTTAAGGGCTTCCTGTGCCATTTCAACTGCACTCTGCCCATGGTCAGTCTGCAGCCAATCGACGATTTCACTCACCAGGGCATTGTGCCGTTAAATTCGAGCGATTTGCTCACGAAATTGGCACTCGGTTTGTGGGAGTGCTAACTCTTGCCTAAACTTCCCCTCAGCATTCGCGCAAAGTCCCGCGAATGAATCAAATAACCTGAAATATGGAGGGAAATTCGTGTCGGTCAACCTAAAGCCACTCGAAGATCGCATCGTGATTCAAGCACTAGATGCTGAGCAAACCACCGCATCTGGGCTGGTAATTCCAGATACTGCGAAAGAAAAGCCACAAGAAGGCAAAGTTGTTTCTGTTGGTCCAGGTCGTTTCGACGAATCTGGCAAGCGCGTTCCACTAGATGTAAAAGTTGGTGACGTCGTTATCTTCTCGAAGTACGGCGGAACCGAAGTTAAGTACTCTGGCCAGGAATACCTAATCCTCTCAGCTCGCGACGTTCTCGCGATTGTTGAAAAATAATTAAGCGAAGCCCACTCCATTTATTGGGGTGGGCTTTGTACTTTTAAAAACGAACTTAAGGATTCCAAATGTCAAAGATTGTCGAATTTGATGAACATGCACGTCGTGCACTTGAACGTGGTGTAAATGCACTTGCTGACACTGTGAAGGTAACACTTGGGCCAAAAGGCCGCAATGTTGTTATCGACAAGAAGTGGGGCGCACCAACCATCACCAATGATGGTGTAACTATTGCTAAAGAAATTGAACTTGAAGATCCATTTGAAAATCTAGGTGCACAACTCGTCAAAGAAGTTGCAACCAAGACCAATGACATCGCTGGTGACGGCACCACAACCGCAACCGTACTTGCCCAAGCTTTTGTAAAAGAAGGTTTGAAAGTTGTCGCAGCCGGTGCAGCTCCGATGGACATTAAAAAAGGTATTGAAAAAGCTGTTGTTGCGATGAAAGAGGCACTTTCAGCGGCTTCGCGCCCAGTTGCAAACAAAGAAGAAATTGCACAGGTCGCGACCATCTCTTCACAAGACCGCGCTATTGGTGAACTAATCGCTGATGCTTTCGACAAGGTCGGCAAAGATGGAGTTATCTCAGTTGAAGAAGCTTCAACCACTGGTTTGGAACTTGAATTCACTGAAGGTATGCAATTCGATAAGGGTTACATCTCACCATACTTCGTTACTGATTCAGAACGAATGGAAGCAATCCTGGACGATCCACTAATTCTTTTGGTGCAAAATAAGATTTCTGCAATCAACGAATTGTTGCCATTGCTTGAAAAAGTCACCCAAACCGGCAAGCCACTTTTCATTGTTGCCGAAGATGTTGATGGTGAAGCACTTTCAACACTGGTTGTAAATCGGATCCGCGGATTGTTCGCATCTTGTGCAGTCAAGGCACCGGCATTCGGTGACCGCCGCAAGGCAACACTTCAAGACATGGCGATTTTGACTGGGGCACAAGTTGTTTCAGCTGAAATTGGTTTGAAACTAGATCAGGTTGGTCTAGAGGTTCTTGGTTCTGCACGTCGTGTGATTGTCACCAAAGACGCAACCACCATTGTTGATGGTGGCGGCAAGAGTGAAGAAGTTCAGGCGCGCGTGGCACAGATTCGCGCTGAAATTGAACGTACTGACAGCGATTGGGATCGTGAAAAGCTTCAAGAGCGTGTTGCAAAACTTGCTGGTGGAGTTTGCGTAATCAAAGTTGGTGCACATACCGAAGTCGAACTTAAAGAAAAGAAGCACCGCATTGAAGACGCTGTTTCTGCAACTCGTGCCGCAATTGACGAAGGCATTGTGCCTGGCGGTGGATCTGCACTTGTAACTGCTTCCAAAGTTCTTGACGATTCACTTGGCGAACAAGGAGACATCAAAGTTGGCGTTGGAATTGTTCGCGCAGGCGTAGTTGAACCACTTCGTTGGATTGCAGAAAACGGTGGCGAAAACGGCTATGTAGTAGTTGCAAAGGTGAAGGAAACTGGTTACGGATACAACGCTGCAACCGGTGAATACGGTGACTTGATTGCAGCCGGTGTTTTAGATCCTGTGAAGGTAACTCGTTCAGCTCTTGAAAATGCAGCATCAATTGCAGCAATGCTTTTGACTACAGAAGTTCTTGTGGTTGAAAAACCAGAACCAAAAGATGAACCAGCCGGACATGGTCATAGCCATGGGCCTGGTGGACATTCGCACTAGTAATTATCTAAAAGCACTAAGGGCCAAAGGATTTTCCTTTGGCCCTTAGTTTTATTGCGGGGAGAGAGAGTTAAGCAATCTGTGGTTTGGTTTCGCGGCGGGTGTAAATCTCGTCGCGATCGTCTTCTGACATACCGCCCCAAATTCCATATGGTTCACGAACACTCAATGCATGCGCTGCACACTGTTGAATTACTGGACAAGATGCACACACTGCCTTTGCGCGTGCAATGCGATTCGCGCGAGCTGGTCCGCGCTCGCCTTCTGGGTGGAAGAACATTTCTGGATCTTCACCTCGACATGCGCCCTCGTATTGCCATTCCCAAACTTCTGGTAGAGGTTTCGGTAGGCGAGAGATGTCTGCCATTACTACTCCTTGTGTAGTGAACTTGGGCAAACTTTAATAGCGTTTCAAAGGTTGGTCAAGGAGGGTTTTTCCAAGATTTGTCCGATAAGCGGTCAATATATTGTGATAAGCGGACAAAATACCCCATTTTGAGCCTTCAGAATGCGGGATTTGGGCATAAACGCAACGATTTACCTATGCCAACTCGCTCTCACACCTACACCGTCGCCATTGTGGCGCGCCGGCTAGGTGTCGCTGCCGCCACGTTGCGGACCTGGGATCGCCGCTATGGCCTTGGCCCATCCGAGCATGAAGCGGGTGAACATCGTCGTTACACCCTTGAAGATTTAGCGCGACTCGAAACTATGCGACGCATGGTTAACGCTGGAGTTCCCGCTTGTGACGCTGCTCGAATTGCAGCTCAAGCAGAAATTAGCCAACTTCCACAAATTCAATACATCGAAGATTTATCAAATTCCGTGATGACGCAATCTGCAATTTCAAATTCAGTAAACCTTGAAAGTGGAACCGCAGTTGCAAAAGGATTACTACGTGCGGCAACAAGTTTGGATGCGGTAGCTTGTCACGCAATTCTTTCGCGTTCGATTCAACAACGTGGAGTAATAAAAGCGTGGAGTGAAGTGATTTCTCCAGTGCTTGTTGCAGTTGGTGAGAAATGGGCAGCATCAAATCGCGGCATTGAAGTCGAACATATGTTGAGTGATCAAATAACTTCAGTGTTTTCAAATCTTTCAAATTCACTTAGTGAATCGTTGAATGTGCGACCTGTGCTACTTGTTTGCGCACCAGAAGATATGCATTCAATACCGTTATACGCGCTTGCCGCTGCTTTAGCTGAACGAAGAATTACCTCGCGAAATCTAGGTGCTCGCGTACCACACGATTCGCTAGTTGCAGCGATGGAAAGAATTGGTCCAGCCGCAGTTTTGGTTTGGAGCCAAACTCCAGAGACCGCTGAACCTGTTCGACTAGCTGGGCTTCCACATTTGCGGCCAACCGCCAAAATTTTTGCAGGCGGCCCAGGCTGGAATGAACCACTGCCACCCGGTGTTGAACACATCTCATCACTCGCAGACGCGGTTAATAAATTAGCCAAGTCCTGCATTTTCTAGAGTAAAAAGCGGTTCAGAGTGGCACATCCGTGCCTACTAAACTGCGCTGCCTAGAGATAGCAGGTTGAGATGAAAGATTTCCCGCTCGGGCCACTCTCAGATTTTGATGCCAAGTTTGGGTTCACAGGTCTCACTTACGACGATGTCCTGCTTCTTCCGGCTGCTAGCGATGTTGTGCCCAGCGAAGTGGATACAACCACCCGCCTGACCCGAAATATCAATCTTCGGGTTCCGCTAGTTTCATCAGCAATGGATACAGTCACCGAATCTCGAATGGCAATTGCAATGGCGCGACAAGGCGGTGTCGGTGTTTTACATCGCAACCTGTCGATTGAAGATCAAGCTGGACAAGTTGATTTAGTCAAGCGTTCTGAAGCTGGAATGGTTTCAAGCCCAATTACTTGTTCTCCAGAAAATACACTCGACGAAGTGGACAAACTTTGCGGCCACTATCGAATCTCTGGTGTTCCAGTGGTTGATGAGTCTGGAAAACTTTTAGGAATTGTTACGAATCGTGACATGCGTTTTGAAGAAGACAAAAATCGCTTAGTGCGCGACGTCATGACCAAAATGCCATTAGTGACAGGCCCAGTTGGAATTAAATCGGAAGATGCGCTCGCACTTCTAAAGCAACATAAAGTTGAAAAACTTCCACTTGTCGATAGCGATGGAAAATTACGCGGCTTGATTACCGTAAAAGATTTTGTGAAGAAAGATCAATATCCACTTTCCACTAAAGATTCAAGCGGCCGACTAATGGTTGGTGCGGCAGTCGGGGTTGGTGAAGATTCATATTTGCGCAGTCGCACATTGATAGATGCAGGTGTTGACTTTGTGGTGGTTGATACAGCGCATGGACATTCAAGTGCAGTTATTGAAATGGTTCGTCGTCTAAAGAAAGACACCAAAGTTGATGTTATTGGCGGAAACATTGCAACTAAAGATGCCGCTAAAGCTTTAATTGATGCCGGTGCGGATGCACTAAAAGTTGGAGTTGGCCCTGGATCAATTTGCACAACCCGCGTTGTCGCTGGTGTGGGCGTTCCGCAAGTAACAGCAATCTATGCAGCTGCCCTAGCTGCGAAGTCGGCTGGAGTCCCAGTCATTGGCGACGGCGGATTGCAATACAGCGGTGATATTGCAAAAGCACTTGTAGCTGGAGCCGACACTGTCATGCTTGGCTCACTTCTTGCAGGATGCGCTGAAGCTCCAGGTGAAGTTGTCTTCATCAACGGAAAACAGTTCAAGGCATACCGAGGAATGGGATCACTTGGCGCGATGGAATCTCGCGGACCAAAGCGTTCCTTCTCCAAAGATCGCTACTTCCAAGATGATGTTTTGTCTGACGACAAACTCGTTCCAGAAGGAGTAGAAGGACAAGTGCCTTACAGCGGCCCACTTTCAGCAGTTGCCCATCAATTAGTTGGCGGTTTGCGCGCTTCCATGGGATATGCAGGTGCTTCAACTGTTGCAGAACTGCAGGCGAAAGGTCGCTTTGTGCGCATTACATCTGCAGGTCTAAAAGAAAGTCACCCACACGATATCCAACTAACCAACGAAGCTCCGAATTACCACGGGCGATAGGTGAAACATGTCTGAATTCGAAATTGGTCGTAGTAAGCGCGCGCGCGAAGCATTCAGCTTCGATGACATTTCTGTCGTGCCAAGCCGTCGCACGCGTGACGGGGCAGATGTAAATTTAAATTGGCAAATTGATGCCTACTCATTTGCGCATCCAATTGTTGCAGCTCCAATGGATTCAATAGCTTCACCAGAATCTGTTATTTCGCTTTCAGGTTTGGGCGGCTTGGCAGTTTTGGATCTTGAAGGTCTGTGGACTCGTTACGAAGATCCATCAAAAATCTATTCTCAACTTGCAAAAGCCGATGAAAAAGATGCAACTCTGATTTTGCAAAAAGCTTATTCGGAAGCAATCAAGCCAGAACTTGTGGCAAGTCGCGTAAGTCAATTGCGTAGTGCTGGCGTTGTAGTTGCAGGCGCATTAAGTCCCGAACGAACTTTGCAATTCCACAAGACCATTGTTGATGCGGGTGTTGATATCTTCGTTATTCGTGGGACAACTGTTTCAGCAGAACATGTTTCATCTCGCGGTGAAACTTTGAACTTGAAGCAGTTCATTTATGAACTTGATGTACCGGTAATCGCTGGTGGAGTCGCAACTTACAAAGCCGCACTTCACTTAATGCGCTCTGGTGCTGCAGGTGTGCTAGTTGGCTTTGGCGGTGGTGCAACTCACACAACCGCAGATGTACTTGGCTTGCGGGTTCCGATGGCGACCGCTGTGTCTGAGGTTGCTGCAGCTCGCCGCGAATATCTTGATGAATCTGGTGGACGTTACGTTCACGTTATCGCCGATGGTGCGATGGGTCGCTCGGGTGACATGGTTAAGGCGCTTGCATGTGGTGCTGATGCAGTCATGGTTGGTTCGCCTCTGGCTCGCGCTACCGATGCGCCGGGCAAAGGTCGTCACTGGGGCCGTGAGGCAGCACACGGCGATTTGCCACGTGGGTCAGTCGCTCAATTCGATCAGGTGGGTTCGATGGCAGAAATCATCAATGGCCCCTCTCACACGGCTGATGGCTCGATGAATCTAGTTGGCGCAATCCGCAAGAGCATCTCACTTTGCGGTTACACAGATGTCAAAGAGTTTCAACGCGTAGAAATCATTGCTAACTAAGCCTCAAGGCTGATTAGTCTTTCGTCTGTGATTACTCGCCCTAAAGATGCAGATGCAATCGTCTCGAGATTAATTCCATTAGTTAATTCGAATACGGGTCAGACAGCTGAAGTCTTTTCACCACTTGATGGCGCATTGGTCTGCAATATGTCTATCTCGGGTGTCGATGATGTAAGCAATGCATTCGCAACTGCAAGAGCTGCATTCGAAAACTGGCGAGAAACAAATATCAGCACTCGCATTTCTTACATTGAAAAATTTCACGATTTACTTCTGCAAAATACTTCAGAGATTCTGGACATTGTGCAATGGGAAAACGGCAAAACCAGAGCCAGTGGCAATGATGAGATTTTAGATATAGCGCAAACCTGTCGCTATTACACAAACACGGCCCAGAAGACTTTAAAAAGTAAAAAACGCCGCGGCGCATTTCCAGTCGTGACATTGGTTGAAGAAGTTCATCATCCGCTTGGAGTGGTTGGTGTGATTTCTCCATGGAACTATCCACTAACACTTGCAGTTAGTGATTTCATTCCAGCTTTGATTGCTGGTAACGCAGTCGTAATCAAGCCAGATCTACAAACACCTTTAAGTGCATTGGTGCTAATCGATTTACTATTCAAAGCTGGAATACCGCGAGATGTTATTCAAGTTGTGATGGGTGATGGGGCAGTTATTGGTCCGCAAATAGTCCAGCATTCTGATTTTGTGATGTTCACTGGTTCAACCCGGGTCGGACGAGAAGTCGCTCAGCAAGCCAGCGCTAGATTGATACCGGCTTCAATGGAACTTGGCGGAAAGAACTCTTTAGTAATCGACAAAAATGTTGACCTCGCAACGGCAGTTGAGTTAGCGGTTCGTGGCGCTTATGCAAACTCTGGTCAACTCTGCATTGGAACTGAACGCATCGTCGTGCATTCAGCAATTTATGATGAATTTTTGCCAGCTTTTTGTAGTGCAGTTGCAGCTATGAAATTGGGGAGCAGCATCGGTTGGGGAACCGATATGGGAACTTTGATCAACGAAAGGCAAATTCAAACTGCGGAACAACATATTCAGGATGCAGTTGCTAAAGGTGCAAAAATAGAAATCGGTGGAAAACGCAGAACTGACATTGGACCATTTGTTTTTGAACCAACTGTTATTAGCGGAGTGAATGCAGATGCAACCATCTGCCATACAGAGACTTTTGGACCAGTTTGCTCGGTTTACAAGTGGTCAAATGATGAAGAGCTTGTGGCATTTGTAAATAACACCGATTATGGCTTGAGCGCCGGGATTGTTTCTAACGATAATTCTTGGGCAAACAAAATTGCACGCAGACTTCACGTCGGCGCTGTAAATATCAATGAAGCTTTTGCAAGTGCATACGTGAGTATCGATGCTCCGATGGGCGGAATGAAGCAGAGTGGTTTGGGAAGACGGCACGGTGAAACTGGAATTTTGAAATACACCGAGAGCCAAACCATTGCACGCCAGCGATGGATGAAACTAGGTCCGCAGTGGAACATGACTGATGAAGGCTGGTCAAACTTCGCAAAGAATTCTGTGAAGTTACTAAAAGCATTGCGAATCAAGTGATGGCAAATCACGATTTTGATGTTGTCATCGTCGGTTCAGGGTTTGGCGGCAGTGTTGCAGCTTTGCGTTTGAGCGAAAAAGGTTACAAAGTTGCGGTAATTGAAGCAGGTCGCAGATTTGAAGACAAAGATTTTCCAAAAACTTCTTGGCGCTTGAATAAATTCCTGTATTACCCAAGGCTTGGATTAAACGGTATTCAACGGATTCACTTCTTGAAGGATGTGCTAATTCTGTGCGGCGCTGGAGTGGGTGGTGGATCGCTCGTATATGCAAACACTCTGTATGTGCCACCAAACTCATATTTTGAAGACAAGCAGTGGGCTGGGATTACTGATTGGAAATCCGAACTTGAACCTTTTTATGAACTAGCAAAGCGAATGCTAGGTGTGGTTGATAATCCATACTTTTCTCCAAGTGATGAAGTTATTAAACGCGTAGCAGAAGCACAGGGTCGTGGTCATACATTTCGGTTGACTCCAGTCGGCGTGCACTTTGGAGATGGCGAAGGCAAACCATCTGCAGATCCGTTTTTTGGTGGTGTCGGACCTGAAAGAAAAGGTTGCACAAATTGCGGCGAATGTATGACAGGTTGCCGCCATAATGCCAAAAACACTTTACTTAAGAATTATCTGTATCTGGCAGAAAAAATCGGGGCAAAGATTTTTGCAGGACTCACAGTCACTGATCTGAAACAAGATGCCGATGGTTGGCAAATTACAACCCGGAAGAGTTCTGGCTTTGGAAAGCAGAAGTTTTCGGCAAAGCAAGTGGTCATAGCTGCTGGCACCTACAACACTCAAAAGTTATTACTTCAATTGCAAGAATCTAACTTGCCGAAAATTTCCAAACGGCTCGGATTTCTTTCACGTACAAATAGCGAATCGCTGGTTGGTGCAATCATGCCTAATCTGAATGTGGACTACAGCAAAGGTGTTGCAATCACTTCATCTTTTCATCCAGATGCGCAAACACATGTGGAACCAGTTCGTTATGGCAAAGGCTCAAACTCAATGGGTTTATTGCAGACTTTGATGACCGACGGGTACGAAGCAAGTAGCCGTCGCAAGCAGTGGTTAAAACTTGCGATTAAGAGCCCATTGACCCTTTTGAAAATTTTCAATGTGCGAAAATGGAGCCAAAGAACTGTTATTGCTTTAGTAATGCAAAACGTGGATTCTTCAGTGCGAGTTTTACGCAAGGGCAAACGTTTGACGTCACAACAGGATTCTGCAAAACCAAATGCAACTTACATTCCACTTGCCAACGAAACGGTAAAACAGATTGCACAGATGCAAGGCGGAATTGCGGCGGGTCATTACGGAGATTTAATTGGCGCTCCTTTCACGGCGCACTTTGTCGGTGGTTGTGTGGTGGGAGATTCGGATCAAACCGGTGTCATCGATCCATATCATCGAGTTTGGAACTACCCGACTTTGCACATTGTCGATGGTTCAACTGTGACAGCAAATCTAGGTGTAAATCCATCCTTAACTATTACTGCGCAAGCTGAACGAGCGATGAGTATGTGGCCAAATGTTCTTGATGCAGATCCAAGACCACAGCAAAATCAGAACTACAAATTTATTCAACCTGTTATTCCAAACCATCCGGCTGTGCCCTCACACGCTCCGGCTGCTCTCAACTACAGCAAGTAGAATTGGCCGATTCGCGCTGGAGGGTTTGTGTCTGACCACGATTTGGTTCTCGTAGTTGATTTTGGCGCGCAATACGCCCAGCTAATTGCACGACGAGTACGCGAAGCTCAGGTTTATAGCGAAATCGTTCCGCACACCATAACGGCTGCAGAAATCAAGGCGCGCAATCCAAAAGCAGTCATTCTTTCTGGTGGTCCATCTAGTGTTTATGCAGATGGAGCTCCACAAATTGATTCAAAGTTTTTTGATTTGGAAATCCCAACTTTTGGAATTTGCTATGGTTTTCAAGTTATGGCCGCATCTCTCGGCGGGGAGGTTGCAAAAACTGGTCTTTCAGAATTTGGTCGCACACCGTTAAAAGTTTCCAAGCCGCAATCTGAGTTATTCAAAAACATCAACTCCGAGTTAAATGTTTGGATGAGTCATGGAGATTCCGTGTCGAAAGCGCCACAGAATTTCACTACTACCGCCTCAACCGACGGCGCTCCAATCGCTGCATTTGAAAACCTTGAGCGAAAACTTGCAGGCGTGCAATTTCACCCGGAAGTTATGCATTCAGAATCTGGCCAGCGCGTCCTAGAAAACTTCTTATGGAACATTGCAAACTGCAATCGAACTTGGACGACCGAAAATGTGGTTGAAGATCAAGTCGCGCGGATCAAGGCTCAGATTGGTGAAAGTAAAGTTATTTGTGGTCTTTCTGGCGGGGTAGATAGTGCTGTCGCTGCTGCTTTAGTTCACAAAGCGGTTGGTGATCAACTCACGTGCGTTTTTGTTGACCATGGATTACTTCGTCAAGGCGAGCGTGAGCAAGTTGAGCGCGATTACGTTGCTGCGACCGGCATTCGTTTAGTAGTTGTCGATGCTAAAGAGAAGTTCTTGACAGAGCTTTCTGGAATTAGTGATCCCGAAACCAAACGTAAAACCATTGGCCGTCTTTTCATTCGAGTTTTTGAAGAGGCTGAACGCGAACTAGTTGCTGAAAGCGAAGGCGATGTGCCAATCAAGTTTTTGGTGCAAGGCACTTTGTATCCAGATGTGGTTGAGTCGGGCGGCGGGACTGGCGCAGCTGTTATCAAGTCTCACCACAACGTTGGCGGACTTCCAGAAGACTTGCAATTCGAATTAGTTGAACCGCTTCGCGAATTGTTCAAGGATGAAGTTCGATCAGTAGGTGCGCAACTTGGATTACCAAAGGAAATGGTTTGGCGTCACCCATTCCCAGGCCCTGGTCTCGGTATTCGAATTGTCGGCGCAATTGATGAATCAAGATTAGAAATATTGCGAGCAGCGGATGCGATTGTTCGCGAAGAGACCGCTGCAGCCGGCGTGGATCGCGATATCTGGCAATTCCCAGTTGTGTTGTTGGCTGATGTGCGTTCAGTAGGTGTGCAAGGAGATGGCCGCACTTACGGACATCCAATTGTGCTGCGACCTGTAAGTAGTGAGGACGCAATGACTGCAGATTGGTCACGCCTCGACTACGAACTATTAGCCAGAATTTCAAACCGAATTACCAATGAAGTGCGGGAAGTAAATCGTGTGGTTTTGGACATTACCTCAAAACCGCCCGGCACAATTGAGTGGGAATAGTCCACTTCATTCTTCTTCGGTGCTAAGGTCTTTTTATGGAAATTATTAGTGGCTTAGTCCTCATTTTGCATTTCATTGGCTTGGGTTCGCTGCTTGGCGGATTCTTAACTCAAGTAAGTGAATCCGTTGTGCGAATCACGCGTGCAATGATTGATGGCGCTTGGACCATGTTGGTTACTGGCTCAATCCTGATTTATTTTGCAATGCAGGAAGCTGCAGACAACGGCGAAGAAGTTCCACATGCCAAATTTGGCATCAAAGGACTGGTTGTTGCAGTAATTTTGATTTTGGTAATGCAAGGTCGCAAGAAAGAATCCATTGAAAAAGGAACATTCTTTGCAATTGGTCTATTGACCATTACCAACATCGCTATTGCAGTTTTGGTTTAACGAGTTCCAGCAATAAAAAAGCCTTCGGCGGTTTTGCCCGGTCCGAATCCAGCTTCTTCTGCGATGAACCCTCCCCAGTTGCGAATCATTTCTTCTAAATCCATATGACTAGTTTGAGATGTATGCGCTTTTAGAGCAGCAATTTTTTGTTCGATGAAATCTGTCGTATCTACGTAATGTGTTCGGACTGGATGAGCCATTAGCCAGACTTCGTCAACGGTCCACGGCGCTAAGCCAGCTTTCATTAGGTCTGGAAATGCGAATTCATTTCGAGCATCAGGATAAACCGCTTGCATCGCAATCTCGCCGGCGGCTAAATGATCTGGATGAGATGCGTGGATTCTTTCCCAATTTCTTTCGGGTGATTGAATCAACATTCTTTGGGGACGAATCTCACGAATCGCTTTTACAACTTCACCTCGTTTTTC
>JACCDO010707440.1_pt1 | contig 25845 bp, 17 predicted proteins | sample 7446101 | NCBI WGS metagenome assembly JACCDO01 (sample SAMN15323440, study PRJNA562643) | freshwater metagenome | isolation source: river surface water | place: USA:Blue River Watershed | collected 2017-08-16 | reverse complement strand
GTTCTACTGATATGTGTAGTATATATTAAAATAACTATTAAAATAACTATTAAAATCATTTCTGACATCTTAATTAATATTATTTAGTGCCCAATTGTTGAACGTTTAGCTTGTGCATTAATGAGAAATGGTCGTAATAACGGTAAAAAGCTAATGGCAGTCAGAATTGTTAAACAAACATTGGAGTTAATTCACATTTTAACTGATTTGAATCCAGTTCAAGTATTCGTAGATGCAATTATCAATAGTGGTCCACGTGAAGATTCTACAAGAGTAGGTTCAGCCGGTGTTGTTCGTAGACAAGCCGTTGATGTATCACCATTCCGTCGTGTTAACCAAGCAATTTACCTTATGGCTACAGGTTCAAGAGAATCCTCATTCCGTAACATCAAAACAATTGCGGAGTGTTTAGCAGATGAAATTATCAATGCCTCTAAAGGATCATCTAACAGTTACGCTATTAAGAAGAAGGATGAAATTGAACGTGTTGCTAAAGCTAACCGTTAAAGAAATAGCCCATTATATATATATATCCTTTGCATGTATTCATAGTAAGAGTAAAAAATAAATATTTAACATTAATACATAACTTTTTTACAATAAATCGCGACGACTTGTCGATGCTATTCTATCAGCACCACTACTATCTTCCGAATTGTAAATGGGATTTTCTATGTGCGCGTCTTCGAATATTTCTCCACTGAAAACATGAGGATTAACCATTTCCACAACTTCGATACTAGAATTACTTTTTTTACACTGTAAAATACCAGTATTTTTTTGAGCAGCTAATATTTTAGATGCAACTGATCTATTATTAGTAGATCCTGTCATAATTTTTGGATTATCAAATAAATTTGAATTGCGTGAATCTTGATCATTTTCATCATCGTAGTCATCGATATTATTTTTATGAAACATGGAGATTGTGGAAGTTGTGGATTTTTCGTTTTCATCGTAATTTTGATTCCATCGCTCAAAGGCAGAATTAGCTTTTTTGTTTCTTCTGCGAATAAATCTGTAACCAAAGAATATTCCACCAATTAAAACGACAGCTCCGACAACACTACAAGCAATAGTAACAGCACCCGCACCAAACCCAACTACTTCATTAGGAGCTACTGTAGCTGCTTCAGATGGCGCTACAGTAATACTTAAAACAGTCGCTTCGGTAATTACAGTGAAACTTACAACGGAAACATTTTGCAACGGACTACAAGCTAATGCTTTAGCAAAATAATGTATTGTTTCCGTAAAATTATCACTGTGAGGATAAATAGACTGTTCCAATGTATAAATATAATAATCATACTGAGAATAAAATAATCTCCTACCACTACCAACGTACGAATTGAAAAAATATATATTAGTCTTTATGTCGGTGCTAATATACGGTGGTCGTAAACTCAACGGTAACTGTGAATAATCATGATTAGTCAGTGATAATATTTCAACATCATTAGAATTTACTCCATCTAAATGTGATGATAAACTTTGCTGAAATGTGTCAGTAGATACAGTGGAGCTGTAGAAATCAGTATTATTTAGATACGCGACTTCAAATTGAACTGTGAAGTATGAGAAAGATCCTTGCAACATTTCGGTTGGATATGATGTTGGACTGCTTGTGGGGGAACTAGATGGTAAAAATGTTGGAACACTACTGGTTGGAACTAAAGTTGGTATAGTTGTAGGAATATTTGAAGGCTGACTAGATGGTACACTGGTAGGGAAATTAGACGGTTGACCAGTCGGAGAAGATGACGGCTGACCAGATGGGAACGTAGATGGTTGTGACGTCGGTTGTGACGATGGATTTAATGTTGGATTTAATGTTGGATTTAATGTTGGAGTTTCAGTAGGTATTAATGTAGGGGTTTTAGTAGGCACTAATGTTGGAGTTTCAGTAGGTATTAATGTAGGGGTTTTAGTAGGCACTAATGTTGGTATCACAGTAGGTTCTACCGATGGTGAATTAGTGGGTACTAATGTTGGAATGGCTGTTGGTATTAATGTTGGTGTGTGACTTGGGAAACCTGTTGAAGGTTGAAATGTAGGAACACCAGGAAGAAACGTTGGCATGACTGTTGGTGCTTCAGATGGTATACTTGTTGGTATACTTGTTGGTATACTCGTCGGTGCTTTAGATGGTATACTTGTTGGTTCAGTTGTTGGTTCAGACGTTGGAATACTAGTTGGTTTGTATGATGGAATTGAACTAGGTTCAGCGCTTGGTGCAAAACTTGGCTCAATCGTTGGAAGAGAAGAGGGACTTAGTGTAGTGGGAACAGAGGTAGGTATCTCAGATGTTGGTGCTTTCGTTGGTTCTGAACTGGGATCAAAAGTAGGAACACTTGATGGTGTGACTGTTGGAATAGAGCTTGGCGTCAATGTCGGTTTGGCCGTGCTTGGTTTAACTGTTGGAGATGGAGTTGGTAATCTTGTTGGTTTATTTGTAGGACTAAAACTTGGGGCATTTATTAACTTTAAAACACGATTATAACTTGTGTCTACTACAAGTAAACCTTGAAAATTAGTTCTGCTATCAAAAGTGACCCCGCAAGGGTATGACAACAATGTGGTCGCAGTTGTACCTGCCAATGTTGATATAACATTTGCATAGTTAACAGATACTTTTCTTACTCTATTATTTTTAGTATCCGCGATGTAAATATTTTTTAATCTATCAGTCACAACTCCTGATGGAAGATTAAGATATGCACTAGTAGCAGCTATGCCATCCGTTATAGTAGCACTGGTTGCTCCAGCAACTCCAGCAACATTATATATATAATTACTGATGCACATAATGGTTGGTGTGGCAGTGGGATTCAATGTGGAAGGAGGTGCTGTGGCACCAGCTACCAAGCTAGGTACATACGTCGGTGTTGCTGAAGGGAAAACACATTCTCCGGTCATTACTTTGCGAACAATATGATTAGAGGAATCAGCAATATATAAGTTGTTGTCAACATCCACCGCCACGCCTTTTGGAAAATTTAATTTCGCACTTGTTGCTGGACCTATATCACCGGAATATCCCGCAGATGCAGTACCAGCAACTGTTGTAATAACTTTAGAGGATATATCAACTTTTCGGACAGTGTGGCTGTTACTATCGGATATGTATAAAAATGAAAAATCAGCACTTATTGCAACTCCAGCTGGTTGATTTAAAGTAGCTGAAGTAGCAGTGCCATCATCTCCATTGACTGAAAATGCACTGGTAGACCCAGTGCCAGCAAAAGTAGAAATTATTGCACTAGTAGAGGAAACATAACGAATTCTATTGTTGTACGTGTCAGCAATGTAATAACTATTAGTGTCATCTACTGAAACGGCGCACGGATAATAAAGTTTAGCAGACGATGCTGCAAGCCCATCACCACTAAAACCAGCAGCGCCCGTACCAGCAATAGTAGTTATTATACCAGTCGACGCGGAGATGAAACGGATCTTATTATTTTGTGTGTCGGCAATATAAAGATTACCCGCACCTTTTCTATCTAGCGCAACACTATTTGGTCCATTTAAATAAGCACTTGTAGCTTGACCATTATCTCCACTAGAACCAGAACTAAAATCAGAACTGCCGACAATAGTTGTAATTGCAGTTAAAGTATTTGAGCTTGATTCTTGAGCAACAACATATACTAATAGTGCTGCTATGATAAATAATAATATTTTCATCAGATGAATCACAAAAAATTAAACAATAATAGAGTCAACACGAATCAAAATTACAATTGATCCGATAGTTGTACTGAAATTCAGATGCAGATAAGTGGCAGCACCTAGATCACCACGACGATAGTATTTTTTCCTCACTGAAAATTTCATGATATGTTAGGGTTAAGGCATCGGAAATTAGATAGTTGTTAAAACAGAGTTATACATTTATAGTAGCTGATAATCGTATGTTACAAAACATTTAATGGTTTATCAAGCTTATTGGGTAAGTAATTTAAGCTTTGTATAAAATGGATAGGAATGTAACGATTTACTATGCATAATATAGCACCAGGATTCTCTGCTACCATCTTTGTGCAAACAAAACCGTGTAATTAGTCCGATTCTTATGTTAGGTTAGGGTCATTTATTAAAACCCGAGGAGTCAGGAACTTCAACTTGAAATTCATTATTTGCATTTCGCGGGAAAAGATGTTCCTTGCTCAAGATCCACGTCGAGTGGTTCTTGCCACATGTAATCTTAACAGTTGGGCTCTAGATTTTGATGGCAATTTATCACGTATAAAAGAATCAATTATTGAAGCAAAATCGAAAGGAGCGAAGTATCGTGTTGGACCCGAACTTGAAATATGTGGATACAGTTGCGAAGATCATTTCTTAGAAAATGACACATACTTGCATTGTGACCAATCACTGGCTTCTATTATCGACAGTGATTTAACAGATAATATTTTATGTGATGTGGGCTGTCCAATAATCCATCAGAATGTCAGATATAATTGCAGAGTTTTTATTTTGAATAGAAAAATTATTCTAATCCGCCCAAAAATGTTTTTAGCTGATGATGGAAATTACCGCGAGAGGCGATGGTTTACTGCATGGAAATGTGATAGTACATTTGAAAATAATTTAGTGGAGCATACCTTATCTGATATTTTACGTCGTGTTACTAAACAAAGCACAGTACCATTTGGTGTCGCAGCAATAGAAACAAGTGAAACTTTAATAGCGTCAGAGATATGCGAAGAACTTTGGGCACCTGATAGTCCTCATGTAAATTTATATCTGGCTGGAGTTGAAATTATTTCAAATGGTTCTGCATCTCATCATCAGTTAGGGAAGTTGCAAAATAGATTGAACTTAATTCAGAATGCATCATCAAAATGTGGGGGTGTATATATGTATGCTAATCAGCAAGGATGCGACGGAAATAGACTGTACTTTGATGGGGCATCCTTAATTTACATAAACGGTTCACTAGTTGCTCAAGCTTCTCAATTTAGTCTAAAAGATGTTGAAGTTCAAATTGCAGTAGTTGATTTGGATGACATTCGAAGTTATCGCGGTAAAAATTGTTCTGTCCAAGAACAATCATCAACCAGATTACACTTACCTATAATTCGCTTGGCTGATATGACAAATATTTTTCCAATTGAACAATTTTCTGAAACGTTTTCTCTTAAATCTAAAAATAAATTTCATAGTTTGTCTCGTCCCTTAGAATCTATGTTAATTCATTCTCTCCCGGAAGAATGTGCATATGGTCCAGCATGTTGGATGTGGGATTATTTACGACGATCAAATGCATCTGGATTTTTGTTACCTTTAAGTGGTGGTGCAGATTCGGCTGCAGTTGCTGGAATCGTTAAAGTCATGTGTAATCTTGCTGTTGAAGCATTTGAAGATGGAAATACCCAAGTAATACTGGATGTAAACAAACTATTAAAAATGAGTGAAGACATTTCAACTTTTTCAACATTAAGTACAAAAGAAAAAGCGGAGAAATTGTGCAATTCAATATTACATACAGTATACATCGGTACCAACAATTCTTCTCATGCTACAAAAAGTAGAGCAGAACGACTGGCTAGTTCAATTGGTGCATATCATACTTTTTTTAACATTGATTTGATTATTAGTTCAGTATTACAAGTTTTCAAAACATTTTCTGGTGGTAGAGTCCCTAAATTTTTGTCTGAAGGTGGGACTAATACTGAAGATTTGGCAATTCAAAATATTCAAGCAAGACTTCGAATGGTAATGGCATATTTGTGTGCGCAATTATTTCCGTGGTTGCGAGGCCGATCAGGTTTTCTTTTGGTTTTAGGCAGTGCAAATGTCGACGAAGCTTTGAGAGGTTATATGACAAAATATGATTGTTCCAGTGCTGATATAAATCCAATTGGTGGCATTTGTAAAAATGATTTGAAAACTATGCTTAAATGGATAGCGAGGGAGAATAACGTTCCACTACTAGAGGAAATATCCGATGCACGTCCTTCTGCAGAACTAAGACCAATCGGAAATGTTCAAAATGAGGGTGAATATACACAAACGGATGAAGAAGATATGGGTATGAGTTACACTGAGTTGGGAAGATATGGATATTTCCGAAAAGTTAAACAATGTGGTCCAGTATCGATGTTTTTAAAGTTAATCGAAGAGTGGGGAAGTAATTACACTGTCACTGATATTGGAGCAAAAGTGAAAAAATTTTTTTATTTCTATTCTATAAATCGTCATAAAATGACTACACTAACACCTTCATATCATGCAGAAAGCTACTCCCCTGATGATAATAGATTTGACTTAAGACCATTTTTGTATAATTCTGCTTGGGAACGCCAATTCGCTACTATAGATACTATTGCGAAACAACTTGAGAGTAAAAATACTTGTTGAGTGATAAATGATTGTTTCACAGAATTTTATCTATATGATCATGTTGATGCCATATGAAATATATTATTTACTGCTACTCATGATCTTATTGATAGTTCTGATGCCTGTAAAGCAACGTAATCATTGAAAATTTTCATGTAATGTATATAAGATTTATTAATACTGATGAAATCTTAAAAATATTGTCAAAAAATAATGGGTTGTCGAAATTTTCCGGAGGTATTTATACTAATTTCAAGTGAAATAAATGACAAAGAGTATTCGAGCTATTAAAATGTTATGATTTTACTCTCTAATACATAATTATAAAATTTACATCATTTTTTATTCTCGTATATCGTATCGTAATTTATAAGGACTTAGTTACCTCGTTTGCTACGAAAATGCCACTTTCAATGGCTCCATTTAATGTAGCCGAATTCATATAATCGCCACAACAAAATAAATTCTCGGCTATTTGGGAAGGTTTTAATACATTATATGGAGGATTTTGTGCTGGTTGGGCATACTTGATGCGATATATTTTTAAAAGGTAGCAAGTATCAATAGTGTCTATATTCCACCATTTTCGCAATTGGATTCTAATTTTTTCTTCTAATTCTTGGTCTGAAATGTTCGTATCAATAAATCTGCATAGCGTTATAGATAGAAGTGATTTTCCAGGAGGTGCGTAACTTTTTGAAACTTGACTGGGAAAGCACAAATTATTAATTGTGAAAATTTCATTATTGGTAGCATCACTCTCACCATTAAGTATTAACATCCTATCCAAAATGGGAGGAAATTCTGTGTCCATTCCAAAGTATAAAGTTGTTGAACCTCGTGCATCGGGAATATCAAATCTAGGAATACCAATTCCAGATGTTTCAATTAATTTTTTTGCATTAATTGGGTCTGTTGCTATGATCAATCTATCCGCTTCGTATGTTTTTTTGATTTTGCTTGTGTTTAATGTATTAACGTAAATCGTTTTGCTTTTATCATTTCCTTTGTAACTAAAATTTACAACTTTCGTATTTAACATGATTGATTTTAGAGGTATTTGCGATGCTAATTGGTGAGGAATTCCCTCCATACCATCTCTGGGCAGGGATGCCTGACCCTCCGTAAACATTTTGAATACAAATTGAAACATATTCGAAGATTGTAATTGTAATGGCGACAAAAAAATTCCTTGAAAGAAAGGTTTAAAAAAACTGTCGATCATTGATGAAGATAAATTTAATTTGTCACTTAAATACTTGTACGTATTTATCTCTTTTGACCTAAATATGTTGTCTATACTAATAAATCGAATGATAACAGAAAAAAAACCTACTTTGAGCTTATCAAGTATGGTTCCAATGGGTGTAATTAAAGATTGAAATATATCCTGAGGTCGTCGTATGGGATCACTCACAGGATAAAACTTTTCGCCAACTTTCACTATTGCACCGGGTAAAAAAGGGTGTAAATTCAATGAATTATAATCGAACATTTTTTTAGAGCATGGATAATTCTCAATGAACACTTGAAATCCGTGGTCTAAAAGGAACCCATCCTTTTTATCTGTTTTTACTCTTCCGCCTACTGTTTTATCCGATTCTATAAGTACTAAATCATCAGCTTTAATTCCACTATCCAGTAAAGATTTTGTACATGCCAATCTACACGAAAAATATTATGAGGGAAAATACTAAGCGAGTAAATTACTGACTAACCCTGAAATTCCAGCACCAATTATTACCACTTTCTTCCTAATACTATCTGATATCATTTGCAGTAATAGAGTACATGAAGGCTGTATAACTACTAACAAGCATAGTATTAGGCAAATAATTGTCAAATGTTGCATTTGTTTGTGGGTATTATACTTAGCAATCCATGTGACGATGATACCACTACTACTATGAACCTTTCGAAATTCTTGTTATTAGTTGGTACCGAGTTAGTTAGGGATTTATTTCAAAAAATTAATAATAACTGTAACATAAGAAAGCACTAAAAGCTCAAGCATATCACTTACATCATTTTTTTGTTTCAATTTATCCGAATTCAAATAAATTTTTACTCTATTGCTAAAAAGAGAGTTCATTGTGCTTTGTCTAAGACGTCATAACTTCTTCGACCTATTTAAGTACTTTGCCTATGTAAATACAAGAATTACAGAGGCATCCCAGCTGATATAATTCATGTATTACAAATTTGTTGTTACAACAAAATCTTTTCCGCACCTTTGAGGATTTGTGGTAACAATTTTGAGTATAGTATCTGTCCAATTGGTTTCGGATCCTTATGTATCTTTAACAAGTTGTGATACCGCCTGTTTGTCAAATGTTTGTAAAATGTTTGTCAAATGTTTGTCACATTGTTTGTCAACATTGTTTGAGTATACCGGTACCAATCAGTCACAGTCTGTCAGTCTCATGAGACTCTAATCAGCGCGACACATCCCATTAATCACTCAGACACTTCGTTTCAAGTTTGTTCCATTTCTTTGATCTTAGATATGGAGGACGATAATATGAATGATGCCGAATATAACGAACAGTACAACATAGATGTTGATATTCCAGAAGTTGAAGGATACAGGGATGATGATGTAAGTTTCTATCTAATTGTCATGAAAACATTAAACTGATTAAACACATTTTATAGCTTGATACAGATAAAGTAGAAGTTCTACCGAATGATCCAACAACTACTTCACAAGCAATTGACAAATCCAAGAGAATAACTACAAGATATATGACGAAATATGAAAGAGCTCGTGTATTAGGAACAAGAGCTTTACAAATCAGTATGAATGCTCCAGTAACTGTTGAAATAGCTGGTGAAACAGATCCATTAAAAATAGCGATGAAAGAGCTTAAAGAAAAAAAAATACCAATGATCATCCGAAGGTATTTGCCTGATAATTCATATGAAGACTGGAGCTTAGATGAACTTATTATAGAAGGATAAAAATGTACGTAATAATTATTTTTTTTTAAGTCGTGTTGATGGTTTTATAACATTATTCTCTGAAGAAATACTGCTGCTTTTATTTGACTGCTGTGTTTTTGTCACAGATATATTATTGTCGATAATTTTATTGGAACTTTGGCCACTATTGCCGTCGACAGAGTTAGAGTTTACTTCATCATCACTTTTATCTATAATTTCTAATATTTGATGTTGTAACTTAGAAGCCTTTTCATTTTCACCAGATGCAATTAATAATTCGGCTAAATTATGCATACTAACTATAGTTTCAGGATGTTTCGTACCCAGAATTGAAGTTCGTATATCCAATGCCTCTTCATACATTAATTTACTCTGATCATTTTGTACTTGTAATTTTAGCACATATCCTAAATTATTTAAACAGGTTGCAGTCAATAAATCCATTGAGCCATATTTTATTCTCGTTTCTTCTAATGTTTCACGTAAAATTGTTTCTGCTAATTTTGTTCTTTTTGAAAGTTGATAGACTAATCCTAAATGATTTTTTGAGGAAATAATTTCCCTTAATTCTATAATAATAACAATTCATATGGTAAAAAATAATTATGTAATGAAAATTAAATTTTATACCTTTTAATTTTTGATTAGAATCTGTAATTTTTTCTAACAATTGAGATCGAAATTTAACAGAATCTCCTAATGCCTCTTCGGCTCTTTCAATTAATTGTTGCTTTTCAATTCCTTTAGTAGTTTGGGCACATGCTATAAAAATAATTACTTGATGAAAATGCAAGTTATATAATGAAATCAATGTATTCATTACCTTTGTATAGGACTCCTAAATTTGTCAATGTTGATAAATATGAAGAATGATGTTTTCCAACACTTGTTTCATATATTTGTAGTGCATGAATATATTTATTCATTGCAAATTCTGTGTTACCTAACATTTTTTGCATCAGCCCAACATTGTTTACTGACGATGCATATACGGGACTGGATTTTCCAAATATTTCTAATGTTTTTTCTTCCAACTGTATTGCTATTTTTAATGCATCACCATATTTACCTACACTGTAATAACCACCAATCGCTCTTTTCAATCTGAATAATTCTTTCTCAATGTCTAAATCACTTGTTCCTTTCTCTAATTTGGAATGATGTATAGTAATTGAGTCACTATTTTTAAAACTATCGCCGAATAATTTATTACTGTAGTAATAGCGGAAAGTCGTAACACCTTTACCACTGATCCTTTGTATTTGCATATTTATTTAATATCTTAGTTTCTTCAAAAGCAGAGTGAGTGATATCGGCGATATCATACCTATGTATGATAATGATTAGATAATCATCGGTATCGCGACAAATTGGTACCGGTGTGAAAATGGTTGTACTTGGAGCGTAGTTATCAACAACTTTGATAAATTATCGTGAGGTTCGTCTTACATCGATATGTCTCTTCTTCGTGTATTGTATTGCTTATATATTTATAGAAAGTGCACATTATCAAGCGTAGGAATATCAGTTGGATTCTATTGAATTACAATTAATGATATGATCTTTGTCAAAAATAAGCATATGTGGACACAAAGCAGCTTTATCTACTGATATATCGTTATATTTCTGTACAATTTCAACTAATAGTAATTGTTTCGTGTATATTAATCCCTACCAGGTAATCATCATAGATGAAAGAGGATCCTTTACGTACCACAGCAGCTGATCGCACTGTACTGTCACACTTTACTGTCACACTTTACTGTCCATATGATTGTGGGGCGTGTTGTCAAAGGTGTAGATCACTATATAATATCGTAGTGGATGTTACTATTAAAAATCCATAGTGATGAGCACGGAAATTATCAACGCATTATACAATTCATTGAATGAGTGCATCTTTGTTCGTGACTCCAATATGATTGACTTAATATTTAATACAATTTCCCGATTGTGTTTTAATGACATAAAATCTGTAGCAGAATCTATTGGGGTAATAATTCAAATTGGTTCAGGCAATGGGAAGTCCGAGTTACTTAATACGATAAAGAGCTGTATTGAACAAGTTATTGGCACGAATATAAACGTTCAGATTATTGATCTGTGCCATATACAGTTTGTAAATGAAGAGGGCGCGTTTAAATTGGCCATTGAAGTACAAAAATGTGTTAGCAAAGTTAAAAATACATTGTTATTGATAGATAATATAGACGTTCTTAGTCACGAATCCGATGTATCTATATTGTGCAATTTGATCGATAAGTTTACTTGCCAATCAAAAAATTCAATTGCTCCAAAGGTTGGTTTAATATGCACTTGCTCTAATGAATCAAAGCTTCTAAACCATTTATATCAACCTCATAGATTAGGCAATCCTATTAAAATTGATAATTTAAGTGATGACTCTAAGCGACAATTATTTAACGTTTTTCTTCAAAATAATTATACTATTATCAATTTTGATACTGAATATAGTAAATTCTCGTCAGATGCTATTTGTTCAATTGATGACCTTGTAGAAGCATTGGTCAAAATTACAATAGGTTTTAATATTGGTGATATATTTTATGTATTTAGAGAATCCAGTAAAACGAGTACAGAATATGATACGCCTGAAATTAAAATTTCTGTTACTCGTCTCATAAAGGTTGCTTTTACCTACAGGTCGCGAGTACAGTATCGTGAATATGATAAAAAATATAATTCTGTTAATTGTTACGACTCTACTATACCTATTGGCATAAAGCCAATATTGGATAGGATACGAACTGAAATTATCTATCCTTTATCAAGCAGTGAAACTTTTAACTATTTAAAAAAAATGGAAATCCCATTTTGCTCTGGAATTGTTGTACATGGACCTATCGGATGTGGGAAGACAACACTGACAAATTGGATATTATGCGAAACAAAACATATATTTGCAAGTTTATCAATATCATGTGCCGATTTAGTAGATAAAATAGTTGGAGAAAGTGAAAAAAAGATATCAAGAATATTTGAACATGCTCGTAAAATATCACCATGCTTCTTGGTACTTGATAATATTGATATAATATTTGGTACAAATGATGATAGTTATAATGATAATAAAGACAACAGAGACCATAAATCCAAACGGACAAGCCATAAAGCCCTTGATAGAGTTTTAAGTTCATTGTTAGTTGAAATTGATGGAATATCTACAATCAAGGATAATATAGTAATTGTGATTGCAACTACAACTGACATTAGTAATTTAGACTCGACGTTAATTCGTCCTGGAAGATTAGAGCTGCATATAGAAGTACCGCTACCAGATTATAGTCAACGAAAGGCAATTATCACAGATGCAATTGTGAAACGATTTAAAATAACTAATACTACTATTAATACTATTATTGGAAATTTAGCACATTATACCAGTGGAAAATCAGTTGCAGATATTATTGCGTATGTTAATGAAACAATCTTCGGAGTGATTAGGGAAATTGTGTCAGATTGTATTGAGGTTAATGAGCAAAATGTAGAAAGAATTTTGCATCAAAGATTATTAAAGTATAATTTAAAATAAAGTGTTATCCCATTTCCTGATTTGCTAAATTGTTATTATATAGCATAATTTGACTTAAATGTTGCCGAGAATTCAAGCATTCATATGCGAAGTGTTCAGGCGCTGACAATGATTTCGGATCTTTTTTATTTAAATAATCTTTGAAAAAAAGGTAATTCCACATATAATGATCTTTTATATGATCAACAAAAATTTCAGTTTTTTCGATAACATCTTTTGGAAGGTTACAAACGAAACATTTGTTTTGAATATCATCAATTTTAGCATCCTCCTCTGCTCGCATACTGCTAAAGGTATCAATTATTAATCCACTAATAATTGATTGCAAAACTAAGTTAATTAATAGAACGTACAATAGGTTAAATCCGGATGCTATGATGTTATCGAGAAAGTTTGTTAAGATTGGATATCCAGTATTTGTGCCTCGAATTTTAGTTTTAATAGTTCCTGTTCCTTCACCGTATTCATAATTTCCGTCATCTATTATAGTACCATTGTAGTCATAATTATTCCAATTTGGCGAGTTAATAAAGCCGTAATCAATGTGCAATTTTATGCAGTCAGCAAGATTTAAACTACGTGCTTCGTGACCATTAAAATTATATGAATTCGGGGGGAAGAATACTATATTTATTGTTGAAAACATCCACAATAAAATAAAGGACAATATTAATGTCGCAGTAATACGATATATATTTCTCCTTATTGATTCAACAACATATTTCATAATTGGAAATTGGTTAATTATATCCAGTAAAGCGATTGAATATAGAAACGTATTTCCGGTGAATATGGCACTCATCGAACAAAATAATAGTATTATAAACCATATATGTTTCACTGCTAACAAGTAAACAAAAATTGCCGATTTTTGGCAGTTAAAACGTACGCACCATTTAAGTAACTTATCCAATTCGTCACTGTTACTTATTTTCGCAATCGTCATTAACGATACTATTATAAGATGTGATATTTGAATGGAAATTTGTAAGACATTCGAAGCAAGGATATTGGATAAAATTCTTTGCAAACTTGTTCTATTATCCACTGAGTGTGCTAAAATTGGAGCCGCGGAAGGATTGCTACTTGGTATAATCGAAGGTACATACGAATATGTCGAGGTTTCTCCAAATAACCAACGAATATTCGTCTTATATGTATTAGGTTGAAAATATTCATAATTTAGAAATAACCCATAGTATACATTCAAAACTATAGTTAAAACCAAAAATATGAATCTTAAATTAGCAATATCGATACAGCATGTTATGTATTTGTTTATAAAACGTTGCTGATGCTGTTTCCGTCGCATGAAAGTCAATAGTTTTTTCATCGCATCGAAAAACGACATCATTTTCAACTCAATACTACCAACTCTAGCTATCTCATAATATGTCAATGACTTTTTATAGCGCCTAACTTCGCTATTGTTCCAAAGCGAAACAAGTGTAGGAATCTGAAAAACGCACTTATTTATTCTTTTATTGCGATCAACGATATAAACAGTTCTGCAATTGAACGATTTTCCTCGAGGAGTAGTTGATTTCCAACGTTCTAAAGTCAAATATTGTTTTGTGTTAAATTGACTGAAAAACGCCCAATATGATATCCCTAATGCACAATTTTGCGGATGCATAAAAAGCATGTCCATGTTTTGGAGTAAAATTACAAATGATTTTTCATTGTCCAGGTATTGCTCTTTCAAGATAGTCATTGTTGACTTCACACGACCGTTAGTAAGAGATGTTATAAACTTCAGTACTTCTATTTCACACGCATTACAAGTAGTCAGATATTTATCCCAATTAGTTCGGTTTTCACCCTTGTGGTATGCTTCAATTTTTCTTAAATCGATGTTATGCATAATATTTTGTTTTTTTAAAAAGTGGTAGTATAATGATATGAACTTATTAGGATTATTGGAGCTTAAGTTAAGCGTACTATTATCTTGCATGAATATTTCGCCTTCGAGCCTGAGAGCACCGAAATATTCAAGTAAGTGTAATGTGCTATCAAATAGAGTTGATTTAATTTCATCATCTCGAAACACGTGAACGAATGTGATGTTGCGTCCTTCAAGAATTTTTGTTAAAACATAATACGTGTGGATGAGTGAAGTCACATATATGTCCATAGTATTGTAATCGGTTGCTAAATCATAGAATGCAATAAATTTTCTGACAAATGAAGTTGATGTACTACTCAGTACAATATTATGATTTAATTCTGGTATAGTTGATAGTTCTACTTGCATACTATAAAGATCAGGATTATCTATATATCTTACCATTTTATTTATATTTTGTAACAATTCAATGCATATATCGACAATTGTGTTAATTATATTCACATTGTTATTATTTGGTAGCAATAATGAATTGAAATACTTTTTATTCATTGTTAATTCAGATATGAATTGCAGAATTTGTACGTACAAAGTATTCATATTTAATTTGCCATGTTCGGAAGAAGTATGCATGCATGACCTATTTGTGTTTTTCTGCATGATTATAAGTATGCAATTTAGTGGATGTTGCAATCGAATGAATTCACCCTTCGTAAAATATTCCAAGCGATGACTATCTTTACTTTTTTGGATTAACAAGGTAGCAACTGTTATAAGGTTATGCGCAAACCGTAGCTCCCCAATAGAAATAACATCGCAAAATCTATGAAGAGCACTCGTTACAGATTTAATAATTCCAACGGAGACAAGCAATTTTCGAATTTCGCGAGACTTGGTATAATCTGTCATCAGGAATGTCTGTATCAGTTCTAATATCTCGTTTATTGTATCATCAACAAGTAAGGCGCGGTTCTCATGACGGCTTATGTATACTATAACCATTTTCAACGTATTCAGTTCATGAATCGAAGTTATCTTGTAAGTTTTATTTGAAACTACACTAGCTTCTATTAAGGTACCAATCATGTTATAAATACCAGAAATATTATTGCTCTTGGGTAGCAGGTCATGCAAACCACTTGCTTCTTTATTGATGCCCATTTTATTATTCAATCGGAACACCTTCGTTAATTTTGCCACAATATGCTTTAATTTATTTCTCAACGATTTGCATTCAAATTGGTCTGAAGAGGATATAGTGCTAGCGACAGCGTAAGCCTTGCCGATTAGGGCGAATAAAGCAATCTCGTTAATGAGGCAATACTTTCCGACTATAGCATCAGAAATCTTTACTTTTGCAATGCCACTGCGATCGCATATAATATCAATTAGCAGAATTACACCATCTAATGTGGATAATGGGATTATATTATCGACACAATTTTGGAAACATAGTGTGCATTGCTTTAAACTATTCATATTCAGTATATATTCACGTTTCATTTTATTTTTATTGCCAACATTTAATGAATTTTTTTCTATCATTTCAAGAATAAACTTGTTGGCGTATTGTTCGGTATCATATGCAATCGAACTGAAAAAGTGGAGGTATAATTTAACAATTGAATCTAAATATTCTAAAACCGAAAGGTATAATTGTTCCGAGCATTTTTCATCGGATATGTTATAAATATACATGAGCTCATTATAACAGCAGTATGACAATTGTATTTTAAGTTGTGCATCAGAATTATAAAGACATAACAGTACTTTAACAATGATACTTTTTACAATTAAGCCAATATCGGTGCATAGAAGTGTAATGCCATCCTTTAGATTAAACCATGATGACAACATATTGTCTTTTTCAATTCTATCTGGCACGGTCAAGTTGAAAATCATCAAACTTTTCCATATAAGTTTCAAAGTAAAGAAATATTTCTCGGTAATTGTGCCATTGTTACAGTTCGCAAATGTGCATTCTTGCTTCATCATAACATTGTTTAGTACTGCTTCTGCTAACCCGTATTTACTTTCGTTGTATGACGAATTCATCAGAATTGCAAGTAATAACTTACATGTTGTGACACTGGTAGCTGGGTCAATACCATACCGAATAAATATTGATTGGAAAAATGCGGACGTGGTATCTGTATGGGGAAAGAAAAGTAACGAATCAAGCGCACGATTTGCTAAAGTATATTCTGTCAATTTTCCCATTCCATTGCAATTATACCACTCAGTTATACTTAAAAAAGTTTTGTTGCCGTTATCATCTCTAAGATATTGCTCAATTTCTTCACAACATTTGTTTGAAATACTTAGTACATCAACGATAATTAGCAGAAATATGTCGAGAAATATTTTTTCGGAGTCAATAAGTAGGACCCAGATAGTTTTATCGTTCACAATTGGTTTTATTTGATTCCAAATGTCATGTATGATGCGCCCAAAGTGAATCTGTGACATTTTATCGTGATCTTTTATGTATGCTTCCCCAATAATCAATGGATCAAAGCTGAAATACTGTTGTTCAATAAAATGCGAACTAGAGTATAATTTATCAGTTGCTTCATAGTTTATGTCAATATTATTGTTAGACATGATGTGATCTACTGTATCCATTATTTTATGACATAAGATAATCATCCCATTATGAATTACACTTAGTGGACTTAGTAGTGAATGGAATGGAATTGTTTTGGCTCTAGATGAAGAAACGGTTACTGAGGGTTTGTGACGCAATTTATTCATACGATATTTGTGACATGTTGTAGAAATATCATGGCTACACTTCATTAGTAGTATTATTACTTCTAGACCGACAGGTTCTTCAACTTTTTCAAGATTATTACAATAAATGTAGTAATATTTCTTTATGACATCATAGCAAGCATTGATTTCTAATATTACCTCTTTATCGGCACTAGATCCTACTAGTATGTCGTCATTATTTAGTATTTGCTTAAGTTTATTTGTGTATCCAAATATTTGTTTGTATACGATGTGGTTTACTAAATTTATTGCTAAAAAATCACTTGCTGCATGACATGATACAAGTAGAAATAATTCGGTAATATTGGTGTCATTCACTGCTTGAAGTAACTTCACTTTATATAGACATACATCACTTTCTGCAGAATTAGTAGCAGATATGTCAATCTGTAATATTTCAATATAAATTAGGTCCACGATAAATTCACAAAGTATTAATAAATTAAAGAACAGCTTCCTATTATTTATGAAGTCTTCAATATCGATACTTGTACTTTTAAGATAAGTTGTCAACTTTGTCAGCAATAGCTTTAGCATCATTTCTTTGCTATTGTACATGAATCTGATGGATAAGAAATTTTTGATCATATGTAACATACTATTATTGTAGTTATCATTGTCCGGAGTGAGAGACATTTCAATTAATTCAGTAATGATATAACAGTCAAATATATTTCTTGTTGCAGCACTATCCTCACTATTATCGAATAATAGCCGATGATATTCGTTACAGCATTGATTGTCCATAACGAAATGATATAACTCATTTGGGTTGTTATATTTAAATGCTAGATCACAATTTATGTAGATACTACTGATTAGTTCATGTATTAGAATTCTATTATTTTTTTCTGAGTGGTGCAACATGTATACAAGAAATGATGCAGGCAACAACGAATTAATTGAAGTATGTACAGTGATATCTTTATCGATTCATACACTATGAAGCAAAGCCAACCACGTATATAATCGTTTGTGTTCGATATCTCTCCAAAGCTTCCACACTTGGTCTTCAATACAATCATCAATTTGTATATTTGATCGAATTTCCCATTGACCATTGCAATATCTCAAGGAGAGGAGATTACTTTGGACTTCATATTTGTTATGTACCACAACATTTAAAGAGTCAATTACAACTGCCCGAAATGACTTAACGGTAAGACCGTAGTCCACGTAAATATTGTAGTGACACAAAGTTGTAATGAGATCAATAGTGTACACATTTATCATAGGTAATTGTCGTAAGGAAGAAAGTGGGACAATTAATTCATCCAAATCCAGTTTTATAGTTTCGCCTTGGGTTGATATTGTGCATAACAGTGCTCTCAAAGGCACTTTCCAGCCATGAACAAACATTTGGAATAGTCGATGAATACATCCTTCCATGCGTTTAAATATGCAAGCTACATCAACTGCATTGATTATTGAAATTGATAAACAAGGATATATATATTCATCGCATAAAGTTTGATATGTATCAGATAATATATTTTCCAAGGATAGTTCAAAGATACAAAATGTAAGTGAAATGAGTTCAATTTGTATACCTACATGTGCCATCAAGACTTGTTTATCAACACATATATTTGATTCGCAAATGAAATCTTCCCAGTTTAGTATTTCGGTGCTACGGTTTTCGTTATTCAATAACCATGTTAAGAAATTTGAACAAGCAGCCATAACTGATATCAATATATTACTGTCAAAAGTACTGTTTTTTACCAACAATAATTTAACTGATGATAAAAATAGTTTAAATCGTTGAAGGAAAATAATATTTCTGTATATTCGAGGTTGAAGTGAATCTAGGCACAAAGCACCAGCGAGTCTGAATTCGTTATTACTTTTGACATTTTTTATGTACCACATCTTGTCATCAATTATTGATGTAGGAATTTGCAGAGATTCATTATGAATAAATGTAACATATTCATTTAGATTAATAACCATATTTGTACTAGCCACTGCTTGCTTTATGCTGCATTTATCTATTACGAAAATGCTCCGTGGATCTGTAGCATCATTAGTCGTTGAACAAATATATTTGATGTCAGTTGCATCATTAACTAATATCAAATACCTTCTTGTAATGCAGTGTTGCAATCGTACTAGACTATTATTGTATATCAAACCAGATTCCAAATTGCTTGAGTTTGACGTCACCATAATTACTTGCCATCCTACAGTTTCCTCATCTTTTTTGTCATAAGTATCTTTCAAAGTAAATTTGTAAGAACAGTTAAAGCCATTATAATAATTAGACTCAATTGACCATTGTTTTTCACTTTCAAGGAACTTTATTGTAATGCAGTCATAGTTAAATAATTGTGATGATAACCCATTTTTGAAAGAATTTAACCTTATTATGAACGTTTTGTCATTAACTTCTTGTTTCATTCGAAACGTTTTATTTGTTACATACCTGATCAAAACAATAAAATCGGAGCTTTCAATTACATCTCCTAGTGCTTTGATTTTATATTTTGATTGCACGATCCATAACGATTCTAATAATTCATCTTGATTATTATTTATATTTCTTATTGAACATAAGAAATTATCACATAGATAGAAACCAGTTGATTCATGCACGAGAAAAATTGTGTCACCAAAATGGACGATATCTCTCATATTGTTAACTCCATGTTTTACTATTCTAAAAATGCATCGATCTTTAAATTCATCAACAAGTAGCTCCGATGACGAGACTGAAATTACATTGATTTTCTGGTGTATAATATCATCGAAATTTTGATCCTGAAGGGACGGGCTGGCAAGATAATGCAAATTAACATCATCCTCATGGACCGCCCAGTGCAAGCTTATTGTGTCACTTGAATGGAGCATTCTTAAAGTGTTGGAATTTGAATTTGATTTTTTGGTACCCTGCTTGTACCGGCGAGAAGTCAGGTATCGTAATCGAGCACGCACGTTTACCTTTTGAATCCATATAGACCAAATTAACATCAAGTACTAACGTTATTCACTCCAGAAGCTTATCATTTAATCATATCTAAAATATATTGGAAGTTTCGCTTTGTTTTTAATTTCGACCTGAAAATTTCGGACTGAGGTCACCGAATTTGAGACTCAAGACTTGTTGAGTCTCAAGTCAAATTCGGAATTTCGAGTACCCTACAGAAAAATTTCAGTGAATAAACGGTCAGCTTAAGTTCACGATTTGTTGATTTTAACCTTTTGCTTTCATGAAATGGTTATCGGAAAGCCAGGTATCATTTCAATCGTAGTGATTTCGATTTTGTGTGTATTGTATTTCTATTTTCTTATTGAATCACCTTTGCAAACATCATTAAACGAATATAGTATTTCAATTTCCGCAAGAGGTAATGTGCTACCATCTAAAGGGTTAGTTGATGCGATTGCATATATATCTATGGGCCAGCTATCGAATACGTGGATGATCGATTACTCAATTTCTTCACTAAGAAAATTAGGAAAATGGAATGGTGATGTGTATATCATTACTGATTCACCAGATTGCTTTGATGATGCGGTAAAAAAATATGATATAAAAACAATATATGTGCCAGCAGTAGAAGATATTATCCATATTAAATTGTTAAAAAGTAAAGTAATGGATATACTACCTAAAAGTGTAAATAATGTACTTTATTTGGATGCAGATATTATAATCAGTAGAAGTTTAGATGTTTTTTTTCGTGATTTAAATAAAAGTTTACTGCAACAGAAAGCTGACGCCATAATTGATAGATCAGATAATATTCCCACTGCAATTGAAAGTTTACCTTTTGATTTTGCTGCTTTTCCTGATGCAAAAGGTCACTATTTCGGATTTTGCTCTGGATGTGAGAAATGGTACGTGAACTCTTCTGTCTTTATATGTTTCATATATTATTATTACTTTATTTTTTTAGGCATACTGGTGTAATGCTATTTCGTCGTGGACATGGATTAAATTGTCTGAAATCTTGGGGTGATATACTTTTATCTGGGAAGTATGACACAGACCAAGAATCAATAGATTTTGCCGAAGAATCAGGTGCTTGTACTAATGCATTAACTCTCCCACCTAAGCATTTATTGTTTGCTAAAGATTACGTTGGAATGATCATGACTAGTGGTCAAACATTTATTCATGCAACTTCTGCAGTCAGGATAGAAGATCAAGATTTTTTTTATAAAGATTGGATTCTGCCTAGAATTCATAATAGTCTGAACCCTCCATTAAGTCCTCAAATACTTAATCAAACACCTAAACTGTGTAAAGCTAGAGTAGAAACTAATACACCGAAAATTGGAACACTAGATTCTTCTAGAAGTAGAAAGAGAAATAGACAACAGTCAAAAAATTGGGTTCTGTAGATTAGTTTTTTGGTTTAATTTACACTTTTTATAATATTTTCAAAATGTATAAATAATTTATCAGTCACTTCATATTGGATTTAAATTATATCTTATTAACACAACAGCCAAGGACGCCTATACTTCACCAATGATTTTGTTCCTAATAAACTAAGGTTTCTCAATACCAAACTTACTTCTTAATGTATCTAATTCTTTCTGCTTGGCAATATTGTCTTGAGCTTTCAATACTTTAGATGGTTGATAATATAATACAACTAGATATCTCCCGCATACATTGAAGCCAGATAAATGATCAACTGCATTTTTAGCGTCATATATATCTTCATAGACCACAAAGGCTTGTCCTTTAGTCTCTTTAGCATCTCCTAGTCTGATTTGACGGATTGCTCCATATTTACCGAATATATCATACATTTCTTCAGCAGTAATTTTGTAGGGTAAATTTTTGACAAACAACATACGATTAACCTCAGGAGGCAGCCTTATGTTGGTTTTTTTACTTGCTACCGCCATTAGTCTTATTTTTGTTATCCAGATTTCACCAGCTTTCCGGCTTTGCGATAAATTGCGAGTCGCGACCAGGTGACCTGGTTCCGATTCCATTGGGATTGTGATGCGTGCAATAGGAACAGAAGTTGAATGAGTTCGAAGTGCTTATTTGATGCTGGTATTCTAAGCGATAATATTTAAGCGATTAAGAAGTCCCCTTGTCCACCGATGCAGTTCGAATCAAATAATTAATAACAATTTACCGAAGATATTAATAATTTCACTTAATGCGGTATTCAACACCATAAAACCCCTCTTACTTATACTCTAATAATGTACAATTTGGTTCCAGAAAAGTCTCTCTATAAGGTTTTGTTCAGTTAGGGGCGAGGGGTCCGGCCCAATTCAAATCGGTTGACAATTTCAATGAAAAAAAAATAACAATTGTACTCAGTTGAGTAAAACACGCGTTAAACATGGCGTCCGAGCCGAAGTACTTTATAAGTTCTATGGTAAACGTCTTTAAGTATTCTTTAGATGGCGTTTCTTTCGAAAATTCTCTAGATACACAGTCTTTAGATAAAACTAATGCTAAAAATAGTCATGCGGGAAAAATGCTTGAAATTGATCATGATGTTGAAAAGAAAGTAAAGATAATCATAGACAAATTAAAAACATCTCACCAAAAATTCGAAGATGTTGATTTTGGTCCTACTGAAGAGGTAAACTCGCTTCTCGTTAATTCATCATTTTTTAAATTCTGATTTTATTACACGTATAAATTGTTTCCAGGACGAATACGGGGCAAAGTCGTTATACAATAATACTACACCAGTAGGGTACCCAGCACCCGAAGTATTAAAGTGGAATAGACCTAGCTATGATGATGATCATTTTACTGCAAATGCTGAAAGTAGTAATCACACTGATACCAGCAATAGCGACGAAGAGGATGAATTTGCTGATGAATTTGGTATCAGCTCCGATAGTGAAAATGAAGTATTTTGTAAGCACGGTAGATTATTTGTAGATGGGTCCAGTGCCGGAGATGTAATTCAAGGTCAACTAGGTGATTGCTGGTTTTTGAGTGCACTAGCAGTATTAGGAACTAATGAAAAATTACTCAAAGAATGTTTTTGGAAATTAGACAGTTTTAAAGAGTATGGATTATATGTTTGTCGATTTTATAAAGATTGTTCTATTATATATGTTATAATTGATGATAGAATACCAGTGAAAGCAAAAGATGGTAAAGTCGTTTTCGCTCAGTGTAAGGACCCTAATGAGTTATGGGTTCCATTAATTGAAAAAGCATATGCTAAATTACATGGTAGTTATAAGGCACTTATTTCTGGATACTCTCATTATGCCTTAAGCGATTTAACTGGATATTCACCTAGACTTATAGTTATGAAGCCTGGACATATAGGGTACTCAGATTCTTATGAAAATGCTGAGGAACAAAATCTACTTTGGTTAACATTACTGAGATACTTATCATGGCAATGTTTGATGGGATCATCTATTCAATCAAATCCTAAAGAGCAAACCAAAGTAGAGCAAGATGCTGGAGGCGGTCTTTTCTTTGGACATGCATATAGTATATTAGATGCCGGTGAAATTGAGTATAAGATTAATGAGAAAAAGGTTCGTTTAATAAGACTACGAAATCCATGGGGTCGTGGTGAATGGGATGGTGATTACAGCGATAGTTCAACTATATGGAATGACCCTAGCTTTAAAGAAGCAGTAAAACAGAAATTTAAGTACACACCATATCATACTGAATCTAACGTTGCAAATGAAATACAAGTGAAGAATGATGGCACATTTTTTATGTCATTTGAAGATTGGATAAAAAAATTTACGTCAGTATTTGTTGGAGTAACATTTCCTAGTGGTTGGTTTGGTATGAAAAAAGTCGATGTATGGAATGGAGAAACTGGTGGAAGTAGATCAATGAGTACATGGTTTAGTAACCCCAAAATTCGATTTAATTTATCTAATGACGCAAATAAAAGTGACAACTCCTTTAAGCACGTTTTTATTGGCTTAAGTATCAAAGATACACGCTTATCTTTGGGTGTTGACTACTATAAAGATCCTTTATATGCGACTGCACTGACTTTTGATATCGTAACTGTTAACCAGTTTAAAGAATTAGAAAAAAATAACCAAAAAGCATTTGGCTCAGAGCTTTTTAATAACGTTATGGAAAGCGCTGTTATACAATATGATAATGATCTTGAAGTGTTAAGGTACGAACATATTGATGCACCCAAAGCGAAACGAGCATCTTATACATTCGGTACAACACAATGTGAGCTCTTACTTAAAGCTAATACTGAATACTTAATAGTGCCGTCTTTATGTAAACGTGGCCAGTCTGGAACATATATTATTAATGTCTTCGCAGAGTGCAAGTTTGAATTAGATGGCGGGATAAATGTTATGAATACAATTCAAGCTAGCAAATTGATAGAGGCGGTATCAGGAAGTTATAGCGAAAAAACGATAACACCTTTATCATTAACTCAGTATTATGAGAAAAAAGAGCAATTACGAGAGCGGATGGTAAATGAATGCAAGCGTTTAAAGTTAAATCAATCAAGCCTCATCACCGCATTTATAGGGTTTAATGGATTGCCTTTACAAAAGTTTAAGCGCCGTATCATAGATTTAGGATTCAGTCTCGCTGATTTTCCTGACGAAGATCTAAAATTGTTGGCACAACCACGCGGTAATACAAAATTGGATAAAGGTTCAGAAGAAAGCCAATCAGCAAATGGCAATGCACAATCAGATAAAGATTCAGACGAAGATCTTGTAGTAGTAATTAAAGACTTCACAGACTTTATCTCTGATGGGATAGAACCTAAAGATTTGCCTCAAGCCCCACCGCCACCGCCGGTGGATGATATTCTCTATAAAGCAGTTGATTTGGAGGGTGATGTTACCGTAAAACTGATATCTGGCAGAGATTTGAGAAAAGTATCAACGTGGTTCTCACAAGGCCATGAGTCAAGTTCAATGTCAAGACCATTATTTAAGTATGATCATCTCTCTGCACTTGATTACACTCGCAAGTATTATGCAGATGGTCATCTTAAATCACAAAAATTTAATCATGAGCCCCCTTTAACGACTATAATAGATAAAAATTTGAACAGCCCAGTTGAAAAACCCCCTAATAAAGATGAGACAGGATCAGTTGCCAAATCCGTTTTAAGTCGCATTAACGAAAATGATGCTGTAGTCAAATGTCAGCGTGACAATCACTTGAAAAGTTTCAAAAAACAATCTGCTGAAAAACGAGCATTAGATGATGGTGCTATGAGCGCGACACTAGAGCAAAGTACAATTCTTCGTCGCAATTCATCCATTACAACTCTTAAGTCTAAAAGGAACATTCTTGAAGATAATGATGCGATAAGGTTATTAAATATGAAATATTTAAAAAAAATCATTGACGCTAAAGATAAGCTTGATGATTCATTAGCCTTAAGTAACCTACAAAGTAATCTATTACCAGTTG
>JACCDO010119371.1_pt1 | contig 25849 bp, 26 predicted proteins | sample 7446101 | NCBI WGS metagenome assembly JACCDO01 (sample SAMN15323440, study PRJNA562643) | freshwater metagenome | isolation source: river surface water | place: USA:Blue River Watershed | collected 2017-08-16 | reverse complement strand
TATAAATATATGTAAATAAAATAAAATATTATAATATAATGGATAATTGTTTATTTACAAGTTTTTATAAAAAATGTTATAAAGATGTATCGACCATGTCAGATAAAGATGCAAAAAAACATTGGGAAACAATTGGTAAAAAAGAAGGAAGATTACCAAATAAAATATTATTTGATGAGAAATATCCTAATTTTAATATAAAAGAATGGGTTAAAACTAATGATAAATATGTTTTAACAAGTAAATATGAGATATACGGATGGGTATATATGGAAGATAAAAAAAATTATAAAAAATATTTAAAATTAAATGGTTGTATACTTAATGATAAAAAAATAAAATCAAATAAAAATTCTAATATAAAATTTAAAATATCAAATAAAATTGAAGATTTAGATGAAATTATAAAAAAATATAATATATCAAAATTAAGTATATCAAAAGCATTGGAACATTTTGAGAAAAGATTTTTAAATAAATATAATTTAGAAAAATATGATAATAAAAAGGATTTAGACGAACCAACTATATTTTTTGGGGTATATGACCAGAATGATTTTAAAAAAATATTAGAACATAATGGAATGAAATTTTTAGTTTGGGGAGGTACTGATTGTGATGATAGATATAAAATCAGAAAAAATTCAATTTATGTGATAAAAAAGGTAACAAATTTACATCATATTGCAATATCTGAATGTATAAAAGAAAGATTGGATAAATATTCAATACCAAATCAACAAGTAAATTTTAGTCTAGTTGACTCAAAAATATTTTGTCCAGTTGATATTTTAGGTAATTCTATTTATATATATAATGGTTTTACAAAAGGCAATGAGTATATATATGGGGAAAATGTTTATAAAAAAGTAGTAGAAGCATTGCCATATTATAATTTTATTTATTCAAATAATTTAAATAAATCATGGGAAGAAATGCCAGAAATTTATGCGGAATGTTTTATTGGATTAAGATTAACAGATGGAGATGGTAATGCAAATACCGTTCAAGAATTTAATTCAATGAATATTCCTATAATTTTTAATGGTCCCGGTGGTATAAATTGGAAGGAACCTGAAGATATTATTGAAACTATTGAAAATCATTTTGAAAAAAATTGTAATTATATTAATAATATTTTAAATGAAGAATAAAAATATTATAAAACTTGAAAAAATCATAAGAAATAATTTAATATTATTTAAAAATATATAAATATTTTAGTTAAAATGACAAATTATCGATATATAATATCATTAACAACAATACCATCAAAATTTGATAATTTATATTTGACATTAGATAGTTTAGTTTTTCAAAGTTTAAAATCAGAACAAATAGTAATAAATATAGCTGAAGAGTATAGTTTTAGATTATCCAATACAAAAATTCCTATAGAAAAAATAGAAAAATTAAAAGAAAAATATTCAAAACACAATATATTGGTTAATATAGTAGAAAAAGATTATGGTCCAGGAACAAAACTAATAGGATTATTAAATTCAAATATAATTAAAAATATTGTAAATAAAGAAAATACATATATAGTGTTAGTAGATGATGATTTGATATACAAACCATATATGTTAGAATATTTTGATAATTTAAATAAATTTAATAATTATTTGATAGAAGTTGGTTCATATTTTGTTTATAATTATAATATTCCTATAGGTCAAGGAGCTGATTGTTTTTTTATAAAATTTAATTTATTAGATTATTTTTTAGAATATTATAATTTAATATATGAAAAAGACTATTTGAATTATCACGATGATGTTTATATATCATATTATTTTTATTTGATAGGTAAAAATATAAATCATATTAAGCGTCCATATGACAAATCAATATTTCAATTACATTCAAGTTCATACACTGATGCATTAGTAAATTTAAATGGTAAATATGAGAGAAATAATTTATTAACCAAGTCACATGAAATATTAAGTTTAATGGATTCAAATGGTGAATTTAATTTTCTTAAAAAATAAATTATTTTCTACAATTATCATAATTTTTAATAAACCATTGGATAGATTTTTCAATACCAATAGAAATCTTAGTAAATTCAAAATTCCCATACAATCTCATTAATTTAGAATTGTCTGCGGTTTTTTTATATTGACCATCTGGTTTGGTTTCATCGAATGTAATCATGTGGTCATAATCAAATGATTGAGCAATTAATTTACCAATATAACTGATGGAGACTTCATCTTTTTCACTTACTGATAAAATAATACTTGATTTATCATTGTAATTTTCTAATACCCACATAAATAATTTAGCTAAATCTTCCGAATAAATAAATTGTCTTAATGGTTTTCCAGTTCCAGCAATTATAAAAGGGGTTGTTGTTTGTTTAGCTAAATAACATCGATGAATTAGTGCAGGAATAACATGAGCATCAGATAAATTATAATTATCAGCTGGACCATAAATATTAGTAGGAATAACACATACAAAATTATCTGAATATTGTTCTTGATAAGCTTTACATTGAATTTCTAACAATCTTTTAGCATGTGCATAAGCATCATTAGAAAAATGAGGTGGTCCATCATGTAACATGGATTCATTTATTGGGTAAGTAGTTTTATCAGGAAAAATACAAGTGCTTAAACATGCAATAAGTTTTTTAACTTGGATTTGGTGTGCAGCCTTTAAAACATTTGAATTAATTGCAATATTATTTTCCAACATATCAACTTTAAACTTCATATTTTTAAATAATCCTCCAACCATAGCAGCAAGATGAATAACATAATCAGGTTTAATAGATTCAAAATATCCAATAGTTTGGTCCCAATTAGTTAGATTACAATCATTACTTGATAAAAAAACAAATTGATATTGTGGATATAAATAACAAATAGATTGAATAGCAGAACCAACAAGACCAGTACCACCGGTAACTAAAATTTTCATAATATATAATTAAATAATTATAGAAAAAAAATATAAAAATTAAACAATTTTAGATGTATCAGAATCAGCAAAATCATTAACATAAATAGGAAATTCTTTTCCTTTATTATAAACAAAATTATCTTTATTAAAAGTTTTATAATAATGAAAATCAGGTTTTACACTAATAATTTCAAAAGGTTGATTAAATATTTTTTTATATTCAGATTTAATGATATGCATAAAATCTAGTGGATGGGAAATTTTTTGTTGTTGATAATAATTTAATATTTTTTTGCACCCATATTTATTTAATATATATGCATGAGTACCATAACCTGGAGATATTACTCGATAAAAAACATTTTTAATATCAGGACCTTCATAAGTATTTAATGCTTCTAATGAATTAAATGATAGATAACACCAATCAAATATTGTTTTTGGAATTAATTCAAGTACTTTTCCCATAATTTCATCAAAATAAGGTTGTGAAATTAAAATATCATCTTCTAAAAATATTCCATAATTATATGTAGAGTTTAAAAATATTTTCCATGCGTCAATATGTGAGAGTGTACATGCAATTTCACCACGTTTTAGTGGTCTTTCTAATTTATCAGTTTTATAATCTATAATATCATTATGTATTAATTCATCTAAATTCAAATCATATCCATCAATAGCATTAATTCTTTCATAATCTATATTAAATTTATTAAAATTTTGTAGAACATATTGCATATTTTTATTTCTATCTGGTCTTGATTGTAAATTAATATAATAAATATGAAACATTTTTATATAATAAAAAATGATATATAAAAAATGATATATAAAAATTTAAATAAATAAACATTTTATTCTAAAATGTTTTTCCAAATATTTAAATATTTTTCTTGATGTTTTAGTGAAAATTCTTTAATTTTTATTTTATGTAAATTATAATTAGTTGTATCAATTTTATTTTTAAGGTCATCCCATGAATCAAAATATATTAATACTTCTGATAATCCGGGTCCATACCATTCTGACAAATGTAGCAGATTATTTTTAAATGGAGGAGACCAAAAAAAACTATTATTAATTTTTATTTTTAATAAAAATTTATATGATGGTATAAAATAAATAACTCCTTGTGATAATCCTTCAAATAATGCTAAATTAGACCAAGCATAAGGGATATGAACAACTCCTTTAAATTTAACAATGTCTAAAGGTCCATGATATCTTCCATTATAATTAGGTATACCCAAACTAGTTAATTTTTCAGATACTTCAAAAAGTTTATCATTATTATATGTTGGAACTAAAAATTTTTCAGATTTATCTAATACATCTGATTCTATAAAATTATTATATATATTTGAAATACCACCTAGAGGCTTTATTATTAAATCTCCAATATCAACATTTTTAATATGTTTTGCATAATAATTCTCAAATTGTGTATATCCTGCAATTACAGTATTTGGTCTATTTTTTGCTTCTCTTATTAAATTATAATATTCTTCATCTGGGAAATCACAATCTAATGAAGCCATATCTGAATAATCAAAGCGATTACATACCCAGATAATTAATTTTTTTTGAAAATTATTCTGTAAAAACACCCTAGAAATTGGTGCAGTATCAGATGTAATTACAACATCAAAAGAATTAAAATATTCAGAATATTTATTCCAGCAATCTTGAGCTCTTTTATGGCCTACATTATATTTAGCATTTGATTTTGTAACACCATCATCAAATTCCATATAGTATAAATCAATATTAAGTTTATCACAGACATATTGAATATCATTTTGACATCCATTATGAAAACTAATATGTAATACTTTCATTTATATATAACAGAGTTAAAAATTTATGTATAATAAAATTATATATAAATAATTTTTTAAAATGAAAACAATCATTGTAACATGTGTAACTAATAATACTTTTTTAGAATTACAAAATAAATCTATACAAAAATTTTTTAATACAGATTATGAATTTATTGTATTTGATGATTCAAGAGAAATAAAACATATTATTTCTTATAATAAAATACAAACTGATGATATTAAAAAAACTTGTAATAATTTAAATATAAAATATGTTAGAATTCCACAGAAATTACATAAAAGACGAGGTGAAGTTTTACCAGAAGCATTTATGCAAAGAAAAGGTGAACATTCATACGATGATCATCCTGTTACTAGATGTGCTTTAGCTGTACAATTTGCTTTTAATTATGTTATTAATAATTATAAAGATTGTTACTTATTTATATTAGATTCTGATATGTTTTTTATAGACAATTTTAATATAGATATCTATATGAATAATTATGATATTATGGGAATTAAACAATCTCGAGATAAAATAAATTATTTATGGAATGGATTATTTATATGTGATTTATTAAAGTGTAATAATATTAATAATTTTAATTGGGAAGCTGGAAGTGTAAATGTATTAGATGAAAATAATAATAAAACTAGTGAAGCATATTCATGTGATGTTGGTGGTCATAATTATTATTATTTAAAAAAAGAAGGTTATTTTACTAGTAAAAATAATAAATTAAAATTGGAAGGTGCTTTACATATAAATACTTTAGATTCAATAGGGTTTTTAGATGATAAATTATGTGAATTTATTAAAAAATTTGCATATTTACCTAATATACCGAAAGAAGCTCCTAGTGGATGGATTAATAAAGAATTATTATTAAATAATTCTGTTATTCATATTCGTGGTGGAGGTGGATGGTGTTATCACAAAGAAGAATATCATAAAGAATGTGTAGATTTAATTAATAGTTATATATTGTAAGTTTATAAAATTTTAATATTATATAATATAAACGTAATATACGATATAGGAACAAATGTTGGAGGAACCACACAAATTTTTTTTAATTATATAAATAAAAATATGAATTAAAAAAATTAAATAATTATATGGAGAATAATATAGTTGAATGTGTGGAAATAAAGTTTATTATGGAATAACTGAAGAAAAAGTATTTGGTGATGGATATTTTTTTGAAAAAAGAATTCATGATAATGTTGGTGGTTATTGTATAGAAGAATGTATGAAAGAAATAGTAGCAATTAGATACATTAGAAAATTTATCAAATAATTTTTTACAACCTGATTTTATAAAAATAGATATTAAAGGTGTAGAAAAAATATATTATTATTAAATAGAATCAAAATATTTGTTTTTATAATTTTTTACCAGAATTTGAAGTAATTTCAAGTGAATTTTATTTTTTATTAAAAAATAAATCATATTAATTTTATTTTTTATACATATTAATAATAGTATCTAAATAAAATTTCCAATATTCAAAAGTAATTAAATCTTTATTGGGTTTTTTATAATTATTTTTTAAATAATCATTATTATTAAACAAACTAATCATATAATCTATTTTTTTATCATCATTTAAATTATCTAATGTATCTATAAAATAACTTCCAAATATTTCTCCATTACCATTATCATTATCACATATATAGTACATACTATCAAAAAATATATTAGTAAGAGAACCTTTATGACATATTGGAATTGTTTCTAAACCAATACATTCATAATGTCTATAACAATCCCATCTATCACCACATGGTGATAATAAAAACTTAGAAGCTGCCATTTTTTTAAAAAATATATTAGGATGTTCGCGCGGAATTACTGGAAACTTTTTTCTTCCATCCCAGCTCATTCCTAAATGTAAATGTTCAATATTTTTTATTTTTTCAATTTTTTTATTATTTTTATAAATATCAACTAATAAATTTATGTAGCTAATAATTGAATCTTTATTTAAAGATAATCCAAATGGAAAAAATTTTATTTTTTTATAATTAAGTAACTCTCTAACCATACCATTATTTTGGAAAAAACATAATACAACATTATCATTATTTAATATTTTGTTAATATTATCATCAAAATTTATAAAATGTGTTAAACTATAATGACCAATAATTAAAATTATTTTTTTATTAATTTTAGGTAAAACATTTTTACAAAATAAATCATAAAAATTATATTTCCAATCAGTTCCATTACTAGGACCACCTTGAATAGCTATAATATCATAATCATTTATAAATGAAAAATCTTCTCTTTTTGAAATATTTTTATTTATAAATATATCATTTGAATTATTAATATTAAATATATCCGATCTTTCAAGTTCTTCTCCGTAATAATAATTAGCTAATAAATACATACTTAATGGATTAATTAATTGCTTCATATTAGATGCTAAATTATTATTTAAATTATTAATTGTATTTTGAAAAAATTGATTTTTTTTATTATTATATAAAATATCAAAAAATGTATTTGAATAGAATCTATCTTCACTTATAGAATCGTGTTGAAAACAATAGTTATATCCTAATAAAAAATTATCATCTATTTCATGTTTAAAAAATTTTAAATTATTATTATAGGTAAAGAAAATTAATTTAAAATTTCTATTTGAAAAGTTTTGTAATAAACAATTTTTTATTTCAATTGCTTCATTAATATTAGAAACTTCTCTAAATAATAAAACTTCATCCGTAGAATTCATATATTCTTTAAATCTATTGATTCTTCTATTATATTTTTCTTTTAATATATTTAATTCATGACCTGACCAATTTTTATTTAAAATACCACTACACTTAAAATTATTTAAAATATTATTTTTATTTATTGTATAAAATTCATAAGAATGATTTATATCCTTAATATTTAAATTGGTTAATTCTTTTACTTTATTTACATAATTAGATTTATTCAAATTATCATAATCAAAACTTTCTAAACTAAAATTATGTGCTAAAACAATATTATATTTGTTTATGGGACTATTTTTATCAAAATATAATGTAAAAAATTCTTCATTTGTAAAATGTGTAAAATTATCATTTAAACAATTAATTAATGATTCATGTTCAGTTATAATACTATCAAATGGAGATCTCTCTTTTAAAATATTATATTGCTTTAAAATACCAGCAATTTTACAATTAGGACCTAAATTAATAATTTTCATATATATATAAATAAATATAAAAATTAATATATATTTAATATATTATCATGATTATAAAATCTACAATTGGAGCAGGATTATTTGCAGAAATTAGAAATATATTTCATTATACATATTCACATTATTTTAGTAAAGAAAAATTTGAAAATGATGTAATAATAGATTTTAGTCAAGAATATTTTCCATATAAAAATAGTATAGATACTTGTGAATTTAATAATATAATATCTTTAAAAAAAAATATTATAATTGATGATGAATTAAAAATATATGATATTTTAAATAATGATGGAAGATTATTTTTTAATTTTAGTTTTTATGAACAAAATTTAGTAAAACATATTCGAGATTATAAATTTGAAAAAATAAATGGATTTAGATTAATACCAAATAATAATGAAACAAAGCGTCAATATTTAATTAAATTAAATAAAATTTTCAATAGTATTTTCGATATTAATCCAAATGTATTAAATCAAGTAGAAAGTTATTATAAAGAAAATATGGAAAATAAATATATAATTGGGATACATTATAGATCAATAGGATTACATAATTGTGAAGTTGAAAATACAAATCAAGTCGATTATCATTTACATTACAAGTTAGTTTTTAATAAAATTGATAGTTTAATAAGAGAAAAAAATTTACAAAAAAATGAATTTAAAATTTTTATAGCGACTGATTGTAAATTAATATTACATTATTTTAAAAAAAAATATTCTACTAATTTACTTTATAATTCAAATAACATTTATATGAGTAATAAACCTACTACTACAATTGAACCTCATTTTGGATTTGCCTTAAATACAGTAACTATAAATAATAGAAATTTTATGAATGATTTTCATAAAAATAAACCTGGATTAAATGGTGGTATCAATTTATTAATTGATGTTTTATTATTAGCAAAAAGTAATATATTTTTACCATCACTATCAAATGTTTCAGACTTTGTACAAATAATTAATCCAAATATAGATATTACATATCATCAATAATTTTTATTTAATATAATTTATTAAAATATTTTAATTATTACATAATACGTTTAATTATAATATATAAATATATATAATTTATTTATAAATTAGTATGAATAATATTTATAAAATTTTAAGTAATTTAGAAAAAAATTTAGTAATTCTAGAATGTGGTGGACATATAGGACAGGATACCATAAAATTATGTGAAATGTTTAACAAAGGAAAAATTTATACTATAGAAGCAAATCCAATATTATTTAATAATTTAAAAAAAATAAAAGAACAATATAATAATTTATATGTATTTAATTATGCATTATCTGACAAAATTGGTACACAAAATTTTTATATTGATGAAAATCCTATAGGAGATGCAGGAGCAAGTAGTTTATTAGAATCATCTGAAGGTTATTTAATTAACTATATAAAAAAAGAAAGATGTATAAGTGTAAATTCAATTACATTAAAAGAATTTATGGATATTAATTTAATAAAAAAAATTGATTTTATGTGGTTAGATGTTGAAGGATATGAATATTATATTTTAAATAGTTCAATTGATGTTTTGAATAAAATAGATATGATATATTTAGAAGTTAATTTTCAAGAATTTAGAAAAAATACATATTTATATGAAGATATAAAAAAATTATTAGAAAATAATAATTTTAAAGAAATTAATAAATGGGAACAAGGTGCAGAATGGGGGACTTGGCAAGGTAATGTATTATTTAAAAATAATAATTAAATATTAAAAATATTTTTCCATTTATTTAACATTTTATTCTCATGTTCGATAGAAATTTGTTTTAATAATTCTTTATGTTTATTATAATCTAAATTATTAATTTTATTTTTTAGATCTTGCCAAGAATCAAAATAAATAAATACATTCCTAAAATCTTCACAATACCATTCACATAAATCAATTTGTTTAATACAATTAGCATTTTGAAACCAAAAGTTAGGTTGCTTAAATAATTCTAATAAAAATTTTTTACTTGGTATAAAATAAATAACTCCCAAAGCTAATCCTTCAAATAAAGCTAAATTAGACCATGCATACGGGATATGTATAACACCGGCAAATTCAGCTAAATCTTGAGGACCACTATATCTTCCATTATAAGTTTTAATATTTAATGAATCTAATTTATTTTTTAAATTCATAAAAATATTTTCATTATGATATGGTGCTATTATAAAAGTTTTATTTTTATCATCAATAATTGTTGGTGTAAAATCTTTATAAACTTCACTTATATTTCCAATAGGTTTAATAATTAAATCTCCAATATCAACATTTTTAATATGTTTTGCATAATAATTCTCAAATGGAGTGTATCCAATAATAACAGTATTTGGTCTATTTTTTGCACTCCTTATTAAATTATAATATTCTTTATCAGGAAAATCACAATCTAATGAACCTAAATCGGCATAATCAAAGCGATTACATACCCAGATAATTAATTTTTTTTGAAAATTATTCTGTAAAAACACCCTAGAAATTGGTGCAGTATCAGATGTAATTACAGCATCAAATGAATTAAAATATTCAGAATATTTATTCCAACAGTCTTGGGCTCTTTTATGGCCTACATTATATTTTGCACAGGTCGTTGTAACACCATCATCAAATTCCATAAAACTTAGTTCAATTCCTAATTTATCACAAACATATTGAATATCATTTTGACATCCACGATGAAAACTAATATGTAGTACTTTCATTAATATAATTTATATTATATTAAATTATTTTTTAATTAAACTTATATTTTTCTTAAAATAGTTTGATATTCATCCATTATTAATTCATATCCATTTGCTAAGAAATATGGAATAGATAAATATCCTTTACCTAAATCTATTCCTTGACCATGTTCATAAGGTACACAACTTCGAATATCATCAATTAAAATAATACCACCTTTATTAACTAAATCTTTTTTTACAATAATTTGTGCTTCTCTTAAATGTAATTTAGCGGTAAAATCAATTGGTGTCATATCACCTGTATCTAAATAAAGTAAATCAATTTTTTGATTAAAATTTTGTAAAAAAGCTTCAGATGTGGATACATAATACTTAATATTATTAGAATTTGAATTCATAACTTTACATCTAGCAATATGATTAGAAGCTAAATCTACAGTATGTAAATTAAATCCCTCTATATGACTTAAACAAGTTGATGCAGTTTTCGTAAAACATCCTGCACTCCAATCCCATTTTTCAGGATTATTGGGTTCCCAGTATTTTGAATCATCTTCATTACATCCAGGAAATCTACCATCAACAAAACTTCTTGAAGTGCCTAATTCAACAACAGTTTTCATGTTATTTTTCTCAAATTCATCAAAACAATATTTAAAAGTATGATATCTTGATTTAGGAACTCTATTAAAGTATTTTTCAAATAATTCATTTGAAGAATAATAAGATAATGCTTTATCTAATAACTCTCCATACTGTTCTAGTTTTTCTACAGATTTGGACATTATAAAATAATTTTATATAAAATTATAATTTTATAAACACATTATATATTATAAAAATGATTCAAAATAAAATTAAACAATTTGTAGCATGGGGACACAAACTACATTCACATACTCATAGTTATATTCATGGAGCATTTATTAAAGCTTTTCAACACTTGGGTTATAAAACTTTATGGTTAGATGATTCTGATGATATATCTGGAATTGATTTTGAAGGAACACTTTTTTTAACTGAAGGTCAAGTTGATAGCAAAATACCCTTAAAAGACGATTGTTTTTACTTATTACATTATCCTAGAGATTCAAAATATACTTGTATTAATAAAAAAAATATTATTTATCTTTATGTGCATCGTCAACCAATATTTGATAATAATACAGATTGTATTCCGATTCCTAATAATAAATTTTGTTTTTTTAATAATAATAATATTCTTGTTATCCCATGGGCAACAGATTTATTACCAAATGAAATAAATAATAATATAAATAAAGTTAAAAATGGAGAGATTAATTCAAAAAATAGAATATTAAATTTCATTGGAATGCCATTACATGAATGGGATTTAGTTTTTAAATATTGTAAAAATAATAATATTCAGTATAAACAAGTAGGTGGATTTTCACAAAATAATGTTAATTATAATGAAAATATGCATTTAATACAACAATCAATTATTGCACCAGCTGTTCAATGTCAACTTCAATTGGATGAAAGATACATTCCATGTAGAATTTTTAAAAATATTTCGTATGGTAAAATGGGTATGACTAATAATCCACTTGTTTCGGATTTATTTGATAATAAAATTTTATATAATTCAAATATTGATGAACTATTAAAATTAGGTTTGGAATTTGAAAATAAAACTTTAGAAGAAAAAAATAATATTCTAATTCCATTAATGGAATATGTAAAAGACTCACACACGTATTTAAATAGAATTGAATTAATATTTTGGTATTTTAATGAAATTTTAGAACATAAAAATTAAAAATAAGTATAAATTAATTATTAATAATATATTTTTATTTTATTAATATTATGATTCAAGAAAAAATTAAACAATTTGTAGCATGGGGACACAAACTACATTCACATACTCATAGTTATATCCATGGAGCATTTATTAAAGCTTTTCAACACCTAGGTTATAAAACTTTATGGTTAGATGATTCTGATGATATATCTAAAATTGATTTTGAAGGAACACTTTTTTTAACCGAAGGAAGAGTTGATAATAAAATACCGCTTAGGTCAGATTGTTTTTATATTATGCATAATTGTGATGGATCTAAATATCGCGATATACCTTTTATAAATAAAGTTAGTTTACAAGTTTATACTGATGATGTAATTAAATGTCATGGAGGAAAACCTGTTGAAGGACACAAGGGTTGCTTTTATTTATCTGATTGTTTATTTATTCCTTGGGGAACTGATTTATTTCCTGATGAAATTAATGAAAATATTAGAAAAGTTAGAGATAATCAAATTGTTTCTAAAAGAGAATTAAATTTTGTGGGTATGGGAATTGAACCATGGGACCAAGTAGAAAAATTTTGTAAAAATAATAAAATTGTTTATAAGCAAATTGGTGGATTTTCCAAAACAAATGTAGATTTTAATACTAATATGAAATTGATTCAAGAATCTATTGTTGCACCAGCTGTTCAATGTAAATGGCAAGTTGATAATGGTTATATTCCGTGTAGAATATTTAAAAATATTTCTTATGGTAAAATGGGTATGACTAATAATTCAAGAGTATTTGAACTATTTGATAAAAAAATTTTATATAGTACAGATATTAATGAATTAATGAGACAAGGTGTAGAATTTGAATCAAAATCTAAAGAAGAAAAAGATAATACTTTGATTCCATTAATGGAATATGTTAGAGACTCACATACTTATTTAAATAGAGTTGAATTAATATTTTGGTTTTTTAATAATATTATTAAGGTTTAAAAAAAAATTAAATTTTTAAGTTTAAATTATTTTATATTTTTCAATATAAAATATTATAAAATAAATGAAAGTTGCTTTTATTACAGGAATTACTGGTCAAGATGGTTCTTATTTGGCTGAATTACTTTTGGAAAAAGATTATAAGGTCCATGGGCTAATCAGACGTGCATCAAATATTAATACACATAGAATTGAACATATTTTTTCAAATCCTAATTTAAAATTACATTATGGAGATTTAACTGATGGAGCTAGTTTATATAAAATACTTAATAAAATTAAAAGTTTATATCCTGAAATGACTAGATTAGAAGTATATAATTTAGCTGCCCAATCTCATGTTCAAGTATCATTTGAAATGCCCGAATATACTGCGGATACAGATGGATTTGGTACTTTAAAGCTTTTAGAAGCAATTTTAAATAATGATCTTAAAGATATTACTAGATTTTATCAAGCATCAACATCTGAACTGTATGGAAAAGTCCAAGAAGTACCACAAAAAGAAACAACTCCTTTTTATCCTCGAAGCCCTTATGGAGTTGCTAAGCTATATGCATACTGGATTGTTAAAAATTACCGAGAAGCTTATGGGTTATATGCTTGTAATGGAATACTTTTTAATCACGGTGGTGTAAGACGAGGACATAATTTTGTTGAACGCAAGATCACATTGGGTTTAGGTAAAATTTTACGAGGAGAAACTGATAAACTTGTAATGGGTAATTTAGATTCGCAAAGAGATATTGGTAATTCAAAAGATTATGTGGAAGGAATGTGGATGATGTTACAACAAGATATACCTGATGATTTTGTTCTAGCAACTGGTATAATGTATACAATTAAAGAACTTATTGAGATTGCTTTTAAATTAAAGGGGTTTGAAATTGGTTGGAAAGGAGAAGGAGTTGATGAGATAGGATATGATAAAAATACTGGTAGAGAATTAATATTTGTTGACCCCAAATACTTTAGACCAGCAGAAGTTGATTTGTTATTAGGTGATCCTACAAAAGCAAATACTATTTTAGGATGGAAAGCAAAAACTTCTATAGAAGAATTATTAAAAGAAATGGTTGAACAGGATTGTTAAATAAATTTATTGTAATATAATAAAATAATATATTATTTCATTAATATATGAAAAAAGTTTTTGTTGTTTTTAATTGTTATCAAGAAATTATAGAATTAATAAAAAATTTAAAAGATGATATTTTTATTATAAATAATTGTTCAACAGATAAGAGATATTATGAAAATTTAAATAAATTTAATATTATTCATATGGATAATAAATATTCAAAAGAATATTTAATAAATTTTATAAAGACAAATAATATAATTTTTGATAAAATATATTTTTTTGAAGATGATGATATAGAATTATTTTCATTAAATTCAAAATTTGTTTTTAATAATATTAAATATAATTTTGATAATATTATTAAAAAAGTATATAAAAATAAATATAATTTTGAAAATAATTTAGATAATTTACATTTATTAATAGATTCAAAATTTATTAATGATAATGATTTAGAATATTTTAATAATTTAACTTTAATTGGAATAAATGATAGAAAATCTGTTTTTATTAGAGATTTTTATAATTATATAGATTCAAATAACGAATTTATTAATTTATATAAAAATTTTATAAAAGAATATATAAAACCATTTTATCCAAATGAAGAATCTATATTATATCAAAAAACTCCAAATATACGAATAGGATTTCCAAATCTTACTGCAATTGGAAAAAAAGATTCAGATCCCGATAGTAAAGTAATTGGATTACATAATGATAATGAATTTGGACATTCTATTCAAGAAATAAATTATATAATACCAATAACAAAAATGTTCGATACAAATTCTATATATTTTGAAAAAACTGTAAATTCAAATGAAAATCCAGAAAATTATAATAATTTATATTTAGATACTAATGAATATTTTCAGGGATATTTTAATAAATTATATCATTTTAATAAAATTAATAAAACTGGTAAAACTAGAATTAGTTTAGATTTTAGAATTATTCCATATTCTAAATATATAGAAAATGAAAATGATAAATCAAGTGTTACTTCAAATAAAAAATTAGTTTTAGATGAATATTTTGAATTAATTTAATAATTATCCTTTTTGATAAATAAATATATCATCTTTTATATTTAAAAATTTATTGTTTAAATAAGTAGGATCTTCTGTATTTGGATGATTAATTTTTGTAAAATTCATACTTTCTAAATAACTTGTCATATTATTAATAGTATTAGACGCAGAATTTTCATAAGTATGAGATTCTGGTTCCGCAGTAATATAAACAACTTTTTCTTTTAAATAATCACCAGCACCTTTTAATATTTCTAAATCTAAACCCTGTGCATCAATTTTAATATATTCTATGTATTCAAATTTATCCCATGGAAATACATCAAAAAAATGTTTTAATGAATAAACAGGCACTTTAACAACTTCTTTAATTTCTCCTAAAGAAGATACTATTGGTTTTAGTAAACTCGATGTACCACTATCGTTTTTCATACAATAAAAATCTAAATATTCTACATCATTTACATTACCTAATGCTATTGGAATAAGGAAAAAACGAGTTCCAATATCTTCTGATTTAACTGGTTCACCATGTGATTCGTGTCTTTTTGTAATATTTTTTGATTGTAATGAAAGTATATTTTCTGGATTTGGTTCAAAACCAATAACCATTAAATCTTGGTCATGGTCTAACCATATTTTTGATTGTGGAGCATTATATGATAAACCAATATCTATTTTTACTTTTTTAATTTCTTTGTTAAAAATTATGTTATTAAAATAACTAATCATAAATATATATAATATATATATTTATATTTTATTATAAATATATATATTTATATTTTATTATAAATATTAAAAATCAAATCTAAATTAACAAATATATCTGGATAATTATTTTTAAATTGTTTCAGTTTATTAAACATTATATCTTTATTATTTAATAGTAATTCTTCAGTAACTTCACCCCAATCATTAATTACCATACATGGAAATATACTATAAATTTTATCAAAATTTGTATTTGTTCTTTTCACAATTGGAATAGCATCTAAATAAATTGCTTCAAAAAATCTATGTGTCGCTTCACCAAGACCACTTGGTGATAATATATAATAAGATTCGTGTGTTTTTTCATAATTTAATTTTATAGGAACTTTACCACAAAATGGTGGTTGATTTGTTTCATATGTATTATTATTTAAATTTAATACAAAATTACAATTACCTAATATACTAGAACATCTTACTCTTTCAATATGTGTATCACTATAACATAATAAACATAAATTTTTTTTTTCTCTTAATAATAATCCCTCATTTACTAAATCATATTGTGAAAATCCTTTATGATATAAAGAAGTTTCTTCACCATCTCTTATACCAATAGGCATAAAATGTATTTTTGGATTACTATAATTAGTAATATTTTGAATAAATATTTTTATTGAAAATTCTAATATTTTTTCAATTATATCTGATTTTATATCTGGTTCACCCATTAAAAAGAAATATAATTTAATATTTCTTTTAGACAATATTTTAATAATTTCATCAATATAATAAGATATATTTTCAACATGACAATTAATAAAAATTTTATTACCATTTTCTAATTGTTCAATACATTCTTTTTTAAAATTAATATTATTAATTCTATCATTAATTGAATAATCACAATAAGTACAAAATCCAATTTGTGATAATTTAATTAGTGCTTTATTATATAAATATTTAATAGTATTTTTATAATCAATTAAATCAGATTTATTTTTGCCATAACTTGAATAATTATTAAATTCTTCAGTTAATGATTTAAAACATCTATCATAATCATTTATATCCATATAGGGAAATCTAATATTATTATATATCAAATTTTTATTGATATTATTATTTTCGTCTAAACCAAAAAAATTAATATTTTCATCAAATAAATCGCCTTTTCTAAAATAATATTTATTAATAAAAAAATCATTGTTATTAATTCTAGTTATAAATTCAAAACCATTAGATAAAAGTATATTTTTACATTTGTCATCTTTTTCCTGGTTTTCACCATCTAATTCAATTATTATAATATAAACAGGTATACTCCAATCCATTGTTTCTAATACATTTAATTCACCACCTTCAACATCTATTGATAATACATCAATATATTTTAGATTACTTTTATGTAATAATTTAAAAAATTCAATTGTATCCACTTCATATGTATTTTTATTGTTAATAAATTTATCAATATGAATTTGATTCATTGATTCAAGTAATCCAGATGCAGCGTTATTTGCTTCTCCTATAAATAATTGTTTAGATTCGGTTTTACTTATTGCATAATTATAGCAATCACAATTTGGTCTATTTTGTTTCATTAAATTAAAATATGTTGTTGGTTCTATTAATACTATTTTTTTAAAACCAAGTGTTTCTTCAAAAAATTTACTATTACTATATGTTATTCCATCATAACCCCCAAGTTCTACAAATATACCACTTTCACATCTTTTATTTATAAAATTCTTGTAAATAAATATATCTTCATTATTTTGTGAATAAAAAATCATTATATATATATATATATATATATTAATTATACATTTGTTATTTTTTTATATCATAATTAAAAATAATTCCAAAATCCTTCTTAACTTCATTAATAACTTCTTCATAATCTAAAATAATTACTTTTTTACCAGCCTTAACTAATTCTTTAGCAATTTTTAGTTTAGCAGACTCTTCAATTAAAGGTATTCTTGAATTATCTTTATAACAAACATTTTCAATAACATAAGTATCTAAATTTTGTTTAAGTAATTGTGTTGTTTGGAATAACACATGTTCTTGGTTATATTTTGTAGTTGCAGTTAAAATATCTGAAACAATATTATTTTGATCCATAAGTTGTTTTAATGCTTTAGTATCACGAGGAAAACATGGACCACCAAAAGAATTTCCTGGTCTAAAATATTTATTTCCAATTCGAGAATCTCCCCCTATTGAATCTAATACTTTAAATTTATCTGCACCTAAATTATCACATAAATCTGAAATCATATTAGCAAATGAAATTTTTGTTGTTATAAAACCATTTAATGATATTTTAACAATTTCTGCTTCAATTGGTTTTAAAAAACAAAATTTAGGTTTTGTTAATGACATTTTAGTATATAACTCTGTTAAAATTGTTTTGAGTTCTTCATTATCAGTTCCTACTAAAATTATATCTGGATTTCTAAATCCCTTTATAATTTCACCCTGAGCAACAAATTCAGGATTATATGATAAATCACAATTTTCACAATCAGAAATTAATAATTTTCCAATTTCATCAATATATTTAGGCATTACGGTACAACCAATAATCAAATGTTTATTTACTGGTTTTAATTTATTAATTTTTTCTAATAAATTTGATAATATAGTATGATCATAAAATTTATCTCCACCTCCATTTGGAGTTTGAACAATAATAAAAATTATATCTGAAAAATTTAATCCTTCCTCTAAAGAAGTTGATGCTTTAAAATTATTACTTTCTATTAATAATTTTTCATATTCTGGTTCTAATGTTTTATATATTTTTTTATTTAAATTATCAACATAATTTGGAAATACATCAATTCCTAATACATTAAAACCACTATTTTCTAGTAATAATGCAAATCCTAAACCAAGTTTTCCAATACCAATAACAGTAATATTTAACATTATAATATATATAATTTTTAAATAATTTTTTAGATTTAAATTTATTTATTATATTATAATATATTCAAAATGAAATATTGTACATTACATGAAAGAATTGATGGTTTTGGTGCACAATTCCAAACAATTATTTTTGGAATAACTTATTGTGAAAAAAATAATTATAAATTTTTATATAATCAAATAAAAAAAATAGAACATAATTATGATAATGATTTAGATTTTATTAATAAAATTGATGAACTTATAAATTTAAAAAATAACTATGAAACATATCAATCTTTTGAAAATAAATCAGATGTATATTTTTTAAATGATATAATAAATATTGTACAATCTAATATTAATTATTATATTAATAAAGAAACAACACAAAAATATAAAGAAATTTTTTGGAATAATAAAAATAAAGATTATTTTTTAAATAATAAAATAAATATTTCAATACATATTAGAAGACCAAATATTCATGATAATAGAATAGTAGGAACTCAAACTCCAAATGATTATTATTTAGATATAATTAATAATATTCGAGAAAAATATAAAAATAAAGATTTACAATTTCATATATATTCTCAAGGAAATATTGAAGATTTTGAATATTTTATTAGTGATGATACTAAATTTCATATTAATGAAGATTTAACTAATACATTTATCGGCTTAGTTTCTGCTGATATTTTAGTTACATCAGCAAGTTCATTAAGTTATAGTGCAGCTTTAATATCTGATGGTGAAATTTATTATCTTCCATTTTGGCATCCTCCGTTAGATAATTGGATTATTTGTAAAGAAACAATTATTTAATAATGTTATACTTTAAAAATTAAAATATATCATTTATATATATTATGATTTCAATTTTAATCCCAATATATAATGGAATTGAATTTATATCTCAATCCGTTGGTTCTATTTTAGCACAGACTTTTACTGAATGGGAAATTATTATCGGAATTAATGGACATGAGAAAAATTCAGAAATTTTTAATATAGCATATAAATATACTTTAGTTTCAAATAAAATTAAAGTTATTGATTTATATCCTATACGGGGTAAATCTAATGCTCTTAATGAAATGATAAAATACTCAATATATGATTGGGTCGCATTATTGGATGTTGATGATACATGGGTTACTGATAAATTAGAAAAACAAATTGCATATATTAATGATTATGATGTTATCGGAGGAAAGTGTCAATATTTTGGTAAAGAAGAAAATAATGGAGTTATTCCTCCAATTTTATTAGGAGATATTTCTAATGAAGATTTTTTTTTAGGAAACCCAGTTATAAATTCCAGTTGTTTAATTAAAAAAAAATATTGTTTATGGGAACCAGAATGTATTATTGAAGATTATGATTTATGGCTTAGATTAAGATATCTAACAGATAATATTAAATTTTTTAATATTGATGAAGTTTTAATTTATCATAGAATACATGATACAAGTGCTTTTAATAATGTTAATCATGATTTAGTACCAAATTTACTTGAAAAATATAAAGATATTATTGAAATATCAACAAAACAAAATAAAGATAATGAAGAAGAAACTAAAATACTTGATAATGTAAATGTTTAAAATAATTAATTTTTAAGTTTTTATTTAATATAAAAATATATTAAATAATATATAATAAATATAAATGACAAATTTAACATTAGTATCATGTTATTATAGAATTCCATCAAAGCGACATCATGATGAATATACTACATATATAAGAAATTTATTAACAAATATCAAAGGAAATATAGTAATCTATACTTCCGAGGATTTAGTAGATTATCTGCAACAATTTTCAAATCATAAACCCAATGTAAAAATTATTGTTAAACCTTTTAATTCTATTAATTTATATAATAAATACCAACATATTTGGACTAATCAAGAACAAAAAGATAATCAAAAATATACTCATAGAACTCATTATTGTTATGTATTATGGAATTCTAAATTAGATTTTTTAAAGGAAACTATTGAATCTAATCCTTTTGGCTCTGATAAATTTATGTGGTTAGATTTAGGAGCTGTTAGAACTCCAGATATTGTTAAATATTTAAAAACTTTTCCCAAATACGAAAATGCATCTACAAATCGTGTTGATATTGTTATGATTGAAAATTTTTCTAATCGTTCCCAAAGATTCTTTCAAGATGAAGTTCATTTAGGTGGACTATATGGAGGTGGTGTTGAACCATTATTGAGATTCCACGAATTATTTTATAGAAAATTTGATGAATATCTTGGAAATGACAGATTTATCGGATGTGACCAGCAAATGATTTCAAGTGTTTATTTGGAAAATCCTGATTTATTTAATATTATAAAGCCAAAAGAAAATAATCATACACAAGCTGGAAAATTAATCCCATTAGTTAGAGGTATCGATATTTGGTTTTATTTAATTTATTATTATTCTGTATAAAAATTAAATTTATTTTAAGATTTTTTAATATATTTATCTATTATATTTTATAATGGGTAAAATTATCTTAAAAGTTGAAGGTGGTTTTGGTAATCAATTATTTATGTTATTTAATGCTATTTCCATGAGTTTGGATTTTAATTTATATCTAATTGTTGATACCAATAGATATGATCAAGGTAGACCTCCTTTTCTTTCTTATAGATTATTTCAATTAAATTTAATTAATAAAGAAGCTATTAGAGATTTTTCTGGTTTAAATATTGTAAAACAAGATGGATTTAAATATCAAAAGATTCATTTAGATTCAAGAAAAAATTATTTGCTTAATGGAGGTTCAAGTGGATATTTTCAATCTTATAAATTTTTTTGGCATAATATTGAAAGAATCAAAAAATATTTAAACTTAGATACAAATCAAATTAATCAATTCAAATCTATCTGTTCTTCTATTGGTAAACATATAGCAATTCATATTAGATTAACTGATTATATTCAAAAAAGTGACTTTCATAAAGTTGTTGATATTAATTATTACAAAAATATTTTATCTCAATATGATTTAAACGAATACAAAATTCTTTTATTTTCAGATGATGTTGAATCAGCATCTAATATGTTAAAAACTTTTATTAATCCTTCAAATATTTTATTGGCAAATAATTATACTCAAGATGATGAATCACAATTATATCTATTGGCTTGTACTAGTATTCGAATTTGTCCTAATTCTTCTTATGCACTATGGTCTTGTTATCTTAATGATATGTATCAATTTGATTTAGATGCTAAATACTATTTTCCTTCCCAATGGTTTGGACCTGCTGGAATTAAAGACTATGATATATGGGATTTAATTCCAAATTCAAATTCTAAATATACAGTAGTTAATATTTAATATTTAATATTTAATAATTGGAGATTCTAGTTCTTTAGGAAACAAATTTATTGAAAAATATATAAAAAATAATTTAATTATATTATTAATATGATTAATTTAGAGGATGAAGAAAGAAAAATGTATTCTCAAAATGGAGAGGATGGAATTACTATTAAGTTAATACAATTATTAAATTATAGTGAAGATTCCCTTAAATATTATGTTGAATTTGGTGCTGAAGATGGTTCCCAATGTAATACAAGAATTTTAAGAGAAATGTTAAAATGGGGAGGATTATTAATGGATGGGTCTAACGAAAACTTGTATATTAATTTGAGAAAAGAATTTATTACAAAAGAAAATATTATTAGTCTTTTTCAAAAATATAATATACCGATTAATTTTAATCTTCTTTCTATTGATATCGATTATAATGATTTTTATTGTTTGATGGAAATATTAACTGTTTATGAACCTGATATTATAATTTGTGAATACAATAGTTCCCATTTACCTCATGAAGATAAAATAGTTATTTATAATCCAAATGCTGTATGGGATGGAACAAATTATTTTGGTGCATCTTTATTATCCCTAAAAAAATTAGCAAATTCCTATGGATATAGTTTGGTTCATTGTGATTCAATTGGTATTAATGCTTTTTTTGTTAAAACTAAACTTTTAATTGAAAAAAATATTAATATCAAAAATTGTGATGATATTGAGAAATTATATAAAACACCAAAATATAATACTGGAATAAATGGAGGACATAAACAAGATTATTGGAATAGAAAATATATTAGTTATGATGAAGTTATTCAAAATAATAAACAAAATAAAATATTAAATAAAATAGTAAATCTTAAAAATATTTTGTACATTAATCTAGCAACTAGACCTGACCGTAAAACACATATTGAATCTGAATTAAAAAAATTAAATTTTATTGGTACTAGATTTGATGCTCTAACTCATCCTGTTTATGCGGCTAGAGGTTGTGCTTTATCTCATACAGCTTGTTTACAAATGGCTTTGGATAATAAATGGAATCATATTTTAGTATTGGAAGATGATGCTGAATTTTTAAATCCTGAACTATTTCTAACCCAATTAAATAAATTCTTACAAAGACATAGTACATGGGATGTATTGATTTTAGCTGGAAATAATGTTGGACCATATGAAATTATTGATGAAACTTGTGTTAAAATATCAAAATGTTTAACTACAACAGCATATTTAGTTAATGAACAATATATACCCAAATTATTAAATAATTTTCAAGAATCATTGGATAAATTCACACATATTGATAGATGGTGGAATAATTTACAAGTAAAAGATAACTGGATGATGTTAACTCCATTAACTGTTATCCAAAAAACATCCTATAGTGATATAGAAAATAAAGTTATTGATTATACGGATTTTATGTTAAAATTAGCTAAATAAATTAAAAACTAAAAATATTTAATATTAATAATATTATTAGTTTATAATAACTAAATGAATCAAATAAATAAACCAAATCAAATTGTTTTAAGAGTTGTAGGAGGTTTTGGTAATCAATTATTTATGGTTTTTAATGCAATATCTTTATCTATTGACTATAATTTAGAATTAATAATTGATGGAAATCAACACGACCCTAAAAGACCACCAATTTCAAGATATACATTTTTTCAATCTGACAAACTAAAAAAATCAAATACAATCAATATTACAAATATAAATAATTTAAAAATGATTAAACAAAATGGTTTTTATTATTCTCAAATAATATTGGAACCAAATTCCAATTATTTATTAAATACAGATTCAAGTGGATATTTTCAATCATACAAATTTTTTTACCATAATATAGAAAAGATTAAAAATTATTTAAATTTGAATTTAACGTTAATAAATTATTTTAAAACTGTATTAAAATCTATTCAAAAACATATTGGAATTCACATTAGATTAACAGATTATTTAACATTAAGTGATTTCCATAAAGTTGTTGATATTGATTATTATAGAAATATTTTATCCCAATATGACTTGATCCAATACAAAATAATATTATTTTCAGATGATATGGAAAAAGCATCTAAAATATTGAGTGAATTTGTTAATCCTTCTAATATTATATTAGCTAATAATTATGTTCAAGACGATGAATTCCAATTATTTTTTCTAGCTTGTACTAATATTCGAATTTGTCCTAATTCAACTTATGCTCTATGGTCATGTTATCTTAATGATATGTATCAATTTGATTTAGATGCTAAATATTATTTTCCTTCCAAATGGTTTGGTCCATTAGGTGTTAAAGATTATGATATTTATGATTTGGTTCCAAAGTCAAATCCAAAATATAATGTAATTAATTTATAAAATATAAAATATTAAATATTAACAATATTAAAATTTGGATTATCTTGAGGAATTAAATCCCCAATATTATATCTTGGTCCAGCTCTATCAAACCATTTGGACCCAAACCAATAAACAGAATCTGGAACAAACCGATACATTTCATTTAAATAGCATGTCCAAAGTGAAAATGTTGAATTAGGACATATTCTAATATTTGTTAACATAAGTAAATAAAATTGGTCTTCATCATCTGAACTAAAATCATTAGCTAAGATAATATTATCCTTTGGTATAAAATTAAACATTGATTTAGCTTTTTCAATATCATCTGAAAATAATATTACAGTATATTCTGTTAAATTATATTTTCCTAATATATTTTGATAATATGATATGGGATAATTGTAAAAATATTGTTTATTTTTTACATAATCAGTTAATCTCACATGAATTCCTATTGTTTTTTTATTTAATGATTTAATTCTTTCTTGGATTAAATTAAATTTTTGATTTGGTAAATTTATAAATTCTTTGATTCTTTCTCGATTATCCCAAAAAAATTTATATGATTGAAAAAAACCACTTTTAGACCCATCTATTAAATAATTAAAATCTGATTTAAATTTATTGTTTCTTAAATTAATTTTCTCATACATAAAACTATTTTGTTTTACTAATATATTTTTCATTTTTACCCATGTTTTATGGTCAAATTCTTTGGTTATTAATTTGGAATTATCAAATATAGAATATTTTGTAAATAATGGTCTTGTTTTGTCTAATTGTATTAAATCAATTATTAATTCTAAATTATTATCAAATGCTAAAGATAAAGCATTAAAAATATAAAATAATTGATTTCCAAATCCACAAGTTGTTCTTAATATGAGATTAGTCATAAAAAATATAATATATTATAATTAAATATATTAAAATTTTATGATTGACTTATATGTTATTAATTT